>Ga0233432_10000411_pt1 | contig 41166 bp, 37 predicted proteins | sample SI_122_August201_6_FD_179870 | JGI IMG/M metagenome (GOLD analysis project Ga0233432, IMG submission 179870) | Seawater microbial communities from Saanich Inlet, British Columbia, Canada - SI_122_August2016_10_MG | ecosystem: Environmental > Aquatic > Marine > Inlet | place: Canada: British... | reverse complement strand
GGATTGATGATTGCGTTACTGTCTGTCTGGTGCTTTGTCGCAAGCTTATGTACGTCCCATGGCTTTAGTATGTCAAATTCTCTTGCGACAAATCGCCAGATAAGTTTCGCAGTAAACTCGTCTGCAAGAGAATCTTCTCTGTCGTATGGGCTTAAAATATAAAAGCTATCATTATTTAGATTATTTACTGAATAGCTATTTCCTTCATTGTCATATACTGTACTTACAGCAGTTTCTGCGGTTTGGAGATTTGCTGCACTCTCCGAGAAATATACTCCAAAATCTCTAGCATATACGCTTTCTCTTGAGCAAGAATATAGCACATGAACCGGATATCTCGAAGCTTCGTCTGTGGGCGTAGTTCCTTCCGTGTTATCTACCGTTCGTTGAACGCAGGTCCACGCGTAATCGTCTGACTGATCGCTTGCAGCATCGTCAAAAATGTACAATACAAATCCTCGTTCGGTCATGGTCAGCCTATAGGACATTGGATATGTTCCTTCAACTCCCGTTCCGATTTTGGGGAATCTTTTAAACCACCCTTTCCCCTTTCTTTTATTTCTAAATCTTTTACTTCTATTTATCTGTGTGGTGAGTAGAGTAAGATTCTTCGCGAGACCGCTTGTCGCGCCAGTGACAACCTCTCCCTCTATAAATGGAACATTATTCCAATTAGAAAATGTTATATTCTGATTAGTAGCCGAAGTGGTGATACTATGCACAATTGCTGACGCACCGCCCGCACCAGAAATAATTTCTCCAACAGAATATTGATTGTTTCCGTCGTATGGTAAGATTAGAGATTGTGCAGGAATAGTCACATCTTCGAAATGAAGATCTACCAGCTCGCCAGGAGTCCTCACTACGGAAGTGGTGAGGGTAGACCCGTTTTCTAACGTTATCAGTCCATCATTGCCTGCCACGGATTCCAGTACAGACCCATCGGTCAATAACTGGTTTGCAGTTCCTATATTAGTCTTTAGCCACCCATACATACCATTAGGAATTCCGTCTGACTCTGCCCAAGTTCCGGTAAATGTGTATCCTGTATGAATTAGATTATTGTCTCTGTCTTTAGAATTGACTAATAAATGTTGTGCGTCAGAAGTTTCATTTATTGGCGCACCTAGAACGTATTGTGCTCTGCCCATAGACCGCAATCTCAAATTTAATTGATACAGTTCTCTTTTAAATTCTGGGTCGGTCGTGTATAGCCTAGATCTTTCGTCAAATTCTAGACGAACGCGATAAGATTGATCTACTCCTCTAGAAACTGCTCCTCGATTTGGCAACATTTCGGTTGAAGTTTCCAGCAACAAGACATGTTGTCTACGATTGTCAATCGGGCCAAAATTTGCTTCCCCAGAATATGGCAAAGAGTTGAGATTTATTTGAGTGAAAAATTGTTTAGTGACATCGCTTGCAGAATTTTCTCCAACCCCGGCCAATTGTATTTTATTGTCTGGTGTGGGTTCGCCATTATATAATTGCCAATCAGCAACCATATCGGCTGCAAGGGTCATCAACATTCCGACACCCGCAACCCCACCGACACTATTAATTCCCCCAGTATCTGTTAGTTTGGTAAACCCAGATCTGGACACAGATACTCCATAATTTGGGAGATCGCTGATACTATTGATTATTTTTACTGACATTTTATATTCTCGTGAGTTACTTCGCCGAAAGATTCTTGATGCCCATTGCCTGTATAACCTTGCCCAATGGTTTTACCACCACAACACTTCCTTGACTGTCTTGCAATACCTGAGTATCTTCGGTGCTAACATCAGCAGCCGCTGTTATGACATTTGTAATTCCTTGTCCAACTTCTGCAACTTCTATGGTGGTCCCAGCGACACTAACAACGTCCGTAGGATCGAATGTGCCCAAGGTTCCTATCGGAATGTTGCCAGAGAAAAATCCTGTGGCATTAACATAAATGTCTTCTTGAGCAATTCCCGAAGCTTCGGCTATAGCGATCTCTCTTTTCGCGTAATCGGTATATGAAATTGTATTAAAAGTTATTCTCTCGTTCCAAGTGGCTGCTCCTTCTGCATGACGGTAATGTAGAGTAAAATTTTTGTCGTACCATTCGCTACTCGCATTTATTGTAAACGATATTTGGAAATTGTTTTTCGCCTGATGATCGCGACGTTCTCTCCAAGTATCACTCATATTTGACGTGTTAGCAACACAAATTCCTTCGCCTGCAAGACTGGAAGTGTCTATAGGAAGATGGTCTTTTATGGAGTCTCTATATCCAGAATATGAAGATGTTACGAGAGAGTCTGGATATTGGCCATAAGATATCCACCGAATGCCGGAAGTAGTAGTTTCTTCTCGTCTGGGTAGTGCAATAACTTCTCCTGCTACTATAGGGTTATTCTGAAATGCTGAAATATCTGCATCATCGCACGTCAGAATCAATTCTAAGTTTCTTTTATTTATATCGTGATCAGCTCTCAGCTGAGATTCGAAAGTTATTACCAGATTCCCCGCATCATTCCCAACGGAATCTTGAATGACGACTTCTCCATAGTCAAACGTGCGGTCAACTCCCCGCTTATTGCTGGTAAATGCTTTTATTTCCCCACTGCCCACTTTAACCAACCCGCGATTAGTATTTGTCGGCCAGGCAGCATAAGGCGTGCCAGAATGAAGATGTAGCCAGTTATCTTCTGGTTTATTAACTTCTACCGAAGGAAGATCTATGATCGCAACAGGCCTATGCTTTTGCCAGACTAGCTCGTCGCCAACATAAACTCGGTTTATGGATTCTTGGCCCTTATTGATCTTAGATATGTTTCCGCCAATATTAATCATTAAGTTATTCCTTTATGAAATATATTGTATTTGGATCTTTTGCAGAATTATCATAGGCAGCTTGAGATTCTAAAACCGAAACCCGATAACCGTTCCATGTAGTGTCGTCTTCCGATTGCCAACTAGGGTTTCCGAGAGAATCCGTTTTCCAAACTTTTTTTACTGCGCCGTCAGTTTTTGCTACATACCCCTCGCTAGAGATAGTATTTGCTTTCCAAGTATTTTTATTCATAGCCGTGTTCGAAATTACGTTTCCGGCGCTGATACTTATTCCTTCGCCCTGCGTATACGTAGTATCATTGTCCGGAAAGCTAGGAGTAAATGAGGATTCAGTTCCATCCCTATGGGTTAGCGTTAAAGTGTTTCCTGAAGTGCCAACAGTCTTAATATAATTCTGTGGGTGTGTGTTGATGAAACTAGTGGTTCCTGCACGGCCTTGACGGCTGAATGCAATCGAAGTAACTTTAACCTTATCTTCGTCTGCATGATTCGTGATAGAAAGCCCAGTAACCGTATTTGCAGGAAGATTTGAAGAGGTCAGCGTGTCCGTACTCTTGACAAAGAATTCTTCCGAAGTTCCATTAGTAAATTCGTTCAGGTTCGTTGGTTGTTCGGTCAAATCTGCATACGAGCCTGAAGTTGCAATTGTGCTCAGCGTCGAAGGATCAAATTCTCCGGAAATCACTGCAGAATTTTCGACGTCTAATATTCGGTCTGCGAGAGTTTTTGTCTGGATGTCTAATGTTCTTACCGCAGAAGTTACTGTTTGGTTGTCTATATAACTAGTTCCCGAATATGCATGCGATTCGCCTATACTTGCACCTAAATATGATTGCATAGTCAAATCTGCATTTGATATATCTGCGACATTGATTGATATGTTTGATGCATTTGTAGCAATCTGCAGTCGCAAGATCTCGTCGGCAGAGACCAAGCTCGTAGCACCAGTAATACTACCAGAATAGCTGCCATCGGCATCAAGGCCGGCTGCAAGCTGTGTTGCATTCAATTCTGTTTGCAGTGCGGTAGTTTTTGTGGTCAATACGCCGATAGCAAGTTCATTATTTCGAATCTCCGTATCTAATGCTTCGAGCGCGTCGTCTACAAAGAGGTCTGCAATATAATTTCCAGACAGATCGAGTCTTTGGCCAGAAATGACGCCAAGATCTTGGATGGTGGATTCTAGGTCTGTCAATCTTCCTGAGTGCGCAACTATGTCCTGATTACTGGATACTATTTGTGTCTGAAGAAGATCGTCCGCGTCTGTTAGGTTCGTGGCTCCCTCAATAGCCCCAATATATTGCCCGGAAGCATTCAGCCCAGATCCAGTTTGAGTAGAATCTATCTCTGATTGCAAATTTCCTGCAGTAACCTTCAGACCTGTTATGTCGCTCTCATTCTTTAACGCTTGGCCGTCTAATGCAATCACGGATTCCTTGACGGATCCCAAAATATAATTTCCTTCTAACGCCAGAGTTCCATCTGAACTAGTTCCTACTGAAGCTTTGGTGTTGTCTAATTCTTGTTGTGCTGTGTCTAATGCCTGATCTAATAAAGTATCAGCCGCAGCAAGAGATGTTGCGGAAGAGATATATCGCAAAGATGTTTTTTGAATATATCCGCCGCTGCCGGTCAAGCCAGAAGAAACTTCTACCGTGTCAATCAAACTTTGTAGAGTGCTATCCTCTGACGCCCTCGTAACTGCCTCAGCGGCCACCAGATCATTGGTATATGTGATGACCTTGGAATATAAATCATTGACTGCAGAAGAAAGATTTGATGCGGCGGTGAAATTGGAGCTAAGGGTGGAAACATCTCCGATTCTTGCAGCGTTTATGTCAGTTTCGCTATGAATTTCATTAAATGCGCCAACGACAGTTTTGTTATTCGTGGCAAGATTGCCAAAATCTCCCAAAAGCGATGCGACATAAAGAGTATGAGAGTTTAGCTCATTAGTTTTATTTTTCCAAGCATCGAAGGTATCAGTCCTCAATACATTGTTGGTTGATGGATAATTGAATGTTGCCATGTTATTTGCTCTCTAAAATTTTATTGAGAATTTCTCTTATTTCTTGTAATTCGGTTTTGAGACCGACTATTTCTGCCTCTTGCGTTTCTAATTTTTTCAATTTTTTCATATACTTAACATACGCACCATTATCAAAATTTATTATGGCCTTGGAGTGCGGATCTCTTTTAAGAGTTCTGTCCTCCTTGACCACAAGATAATTTTTTATATCATTCGCCATACTAGATATTTATATCAATTCGCGAGGGCAATGATTCTTAAGTCCTTCGCCCTTGGAGGCAATGCAGAATTTTTACTCCGCATTATGATCTTAATTCCAAAAGCAGAAAACTCAGTCAGCCCCTTGACATCATATTCAAATTCAGTGAATTGGTTGATTGATGTCGACGATTGCGAATATCCAGCTGGCCGCTCTATATATTCATACGACAACCTTCGGTACTCTTGACTGTCGCTGGTCTTTATTTTATAATACAAATCAATATCAGCATCTTGGGGTCTGTGCGCGGATAACACTATCTTGAACGCAGTGGCCGGCTGATTTAATTGTATTTCTCTAGTAATATATTTCGACGCTACTGTTCCCCCAGAGCTATTTCTTTCTGATATAAAATTCGAATAGTTGGAAGAAGTATCTGTAGAATTTCCGAGAGAATCCGTACTCGTAGACCATACTGGGTAATTTATGACATTCGATGTCAGCACCGAGCTAAATCTCTGAGTATCTATGATTGGAGAAATGTTATCTTGAGTCGACGACAAGGTCAGTTTATAGACTAAAGATTTTTTCTCAAAGTTATTACTTCCCGAGCCAAATGTAGTTTCGTTGTATGAAGAATATACAGACCGCGCAGAATCGAATATTATGTTTTCGTTGGGCACAAAGTTTGACCAAGAACTGTCCTTAACGCCAGTAATAGAATCTGAATCCTGAGAGTATCCGCTGGTAGTTTTCATTGCATAGGTGATATTTGTTTGTGGCAATTGTAAGCTTTCTACAACTGGCATCAGCATATCAAACTTGGAATTTACTTGAGCAGTAACAGCTCCCTCGCCGTCAGCAGAAGGATTGAATCTGCCAGAGCTCGAAAGGGTGTTTGCTTTAGAATTTCCTGACACGGCATTTCCGCCTACGTACTTAACGTTAGACATCAAAATATCAAACGTGTCGAGAGTAGTATCAATTACTTGGTGAGTCCCATTTAATTCCGATCCTAGCCAAGCGTTCGAATTTGTATCTCCCCCATATCTCGCGTTAGGGTTTATTCCGCTAATGGTGACATAATAATGAGTGTTCTGACCAGTAGATGGAATAAGGTCGTGATTAGGAAGATGGAACCTTACCGTATCTTGGCCCGCGAAGGTCTCTATAGAAGAAGATCCTAATTCTGCCTTGTCGGCAGAATATCCCAGCTTATCCGAAGAACTATTTTGGAAAAAAAGAGAGGAGCTTACGGAAGTATCGAATTTAGCCCGATATAACGTAAACTTCATGTCTTCCATTTGTTCGGGGGCCCAAGAACTTGAAGCAGCTTTGAAAAACACTCCGCTATATGGCTGTTTGCTTATTGTTCCAGTTCCGTCTAATGCACTGTCTCCCAATCTTGCAACATGAATACTATAGTCCTGAGAGTCTGCTAGTGTGACAATTGCATATTCGGAGCCTTGCTCGATATAAACTGGAGAGTCGAATAGAAAGTTAGTAGGACTAGTTCCATTAGCCGACACTGAAACGCTAGATGGGTATAATGTTTTTCTAGCTAATACTGTCGTGCCCGGATATCCGCCAACAGTGTTTCTTATTTCTATGCTGATAGGGATCGTAGAATCCTTAGCAGAGAGATATAGATCTATTGATGTAATAAACGACCCGCCGATTTTGTCAGAGAGGATTGTCTGAGCCACCGGATTGAATTGATTAGACCCTTCTCCAATTCGAGTTTTTACTGATCTATTAGAAGACACAGATCCTAAACTATAGTTTGCAGGCCTCGTAGAGATTGTTGATCTAGACGAAGAATTTAAATTCCCCTTTGCTGAATACAATCCTTCCGCCTCGGTTCCTGCGACAGTAGAGCTACTCTGTCTGTCCGACAAGCGGAATATTCTGTCCCCAGTCCGAAATCTCATTTGTGCGGTATTTGGAATTGTGAACGTTCCTCTCAAATTGCCCGAAGCATCAGTAATTAAGGTTCCAGAAACACTAGAGCCAGTTTCTGAAGAAAACTTGCCAGGCGAAATTCCGTTAGTAAAGTTTGGACCAACTAAAAACAGCGCTTGGCCACCAGTAAATGTGTTTGAGTCTATGTTGTCGATGACGTAAAAATTTAAAGTAGAAGCATCTACATATTGGATTCCTACTACCCTAACTTCGTGTCCTTGATTATTTACGAGAGTTGTGTCTCCCATGTTGTCGATGATTTCTGCTTCGTAGGTTCGAATGAACGCATCGGCAGCTGTCACGTTAGAAACTTTGATAGTCTTTGTGGTGGAACAATAGGACGAAACAGGAGTTGCGTCGAAAAAAGCAAAAACTCGGGTCTTAGGTTTCAGACCTGCCGCGTGAAAAAATATAGTTCTTTCGCGGATAAACGGTACAATATTTGATTGTATATCTTTATCGCCTGAAGCTTCGGTCGCATTTAGTCCAGAAAACCCAGAGCTAATATTCGACTTAGATTGCAATCGATTTGTCTGCAAAGTTTGCATATTAGATTTTGCTGAGTTGTTCTGAGAATTGTTTCTCTTCTGAGAAACACCGGTAGATATCATTTGAGTTTCGTTGAATATTTTAGCTCCCACCGAGTTGTGCTTCAAATGATCCATTTGGCCAGAAACATTGCTCGACAAATCCGGAAGAGTTTTTGTATCCCTCCATTCATCCTGTTGGGGGAACAATTTAATAGCTCCCTTGAATCCCATGATTGCATATGGATTTATCGATACGGTCTTTGAAGACTTACTTTGACCAGAAAGAATTACTGATTCGTATGGCAACATGACCAGACCATCTTTGATTTCGTATAACGAAGATTCTGCCTGAGAGAAGTGCATAGGAACGTTCTTCTCGTTAAATACCGGCCGCAATTCGTTATTTTCTGTATCTATTGAACATCGGTACTGGGAGTCAAATACATCTCCGACATTATGACCGGTGAATGGTTCTACTACAAATCCATTTTTAAATCTGTCCAGACCATTATCGTCGAGAACTTCCATGTCTTTAGTCTCTTTCTCTAATAAAGACAGGCTAGTATAATATTCAATAGTCTTAATTCTATGTTCTAGTTTGCCGATATCTCGCATGGTATATCGTTTGTTGTCAAGCATTTCTGCAGTAATGCTAGTTTCTTCTAGAGTATATGGGTCAGTTTCTAACTTATAGATAACCATTCCGTCCGAAGGATCTTCTGGAAAATCTGGGCTGACCGAAGGAGCACCATACTTTATCAGAAAGTCTCCGTCTTTGCTCAAATATACTTTATCTTTTCTAGGAAGATACTGTCTATAATCTGCAATAACATAAGAATTGTCTAGTGGGGTGTTTGAGTTCGTAGATACCTTTCCAAACTTTAGTGGAGTCGCAAGAGATTTTTCAGTAAAAAGATCTGCAGCTTCCGTCTTCGGGCGGAAGTCTAAGACGTCAGACAATCTGTTATTTTTGAATGCAGGAATTTGGGAATAAGATATTCCGGAAGAAGAATGGGTGTACGAGTCGGCAGAAAAATAATCCCCACCAGTACTGTGATCGAAATAGGAATATACTACTACAATTCTTCCTGCACATTCAGTCTGGCTGGCTTCGACTTGTAACGACCCCAAGTCATACATTCCAGGCCGCTGGCCGTTATCTAATACATATCGATCAGTTATATCTAATATTTTTGTTGGGGCTTCCGAAAAACCGGCTGGATTGGCTCCAGTGGATTCGTACTGCGCATAAGAATCTAGCGCAAATTTCAGTTCTGGTGCAGTCAATTCATTATAAAATTTCTTTGTTCCCGAAGAGTCTGTCTGATATATGACGTTATTGACACTACAAGTATCGTACACACGGGTTAACTCGAATACGTCCGAATGTTCTAATTGGATATTTGTTAGCGCAAGGGAATTTCCTAGGCTATCGGAAGTGTTTGAGTTGAATATTCCTGCAGTATTATTCGTTCCATACAGGTCTAATGTGTACCAAGTAGATGATGAATTAGAGGCATAAGTTTCCGCCGCGACTGAAGTGCCATTAGACTGTCTTGCTGCGAACGGGTATATTACCTGATCGTCTACCAAAGTTTTTGTTTTTTCTGAGGCATTTGTTTTGATAACTGGAGCATAAACAATTATGCTATTTCCCGCAGGCAAATTTACTAATGTTATAGATGCTGAGGTAACTCTGTTATTTGCATCCGTAGATAGAGTCACGTTATTTGTTGTAAGTTTGTGTGCTACCGGAACTCCGTTCCCAGAAGTTGGTGTATATGCAAAATAGTACTTTTCGTTAAAAGATCCAAAAACTTGATTAGAATTAGTTCCGAGAGTTAGTTGTACTTGGCTTCCGGGCCCACTATATGCCTGTGAGACATTTTCGAACTTTGTCTGTACCGTATACGAAGTGTCTACGCTAGAGTTTCCACTATCGTCATCGACAAACCGAATGGTTTTGACAAACTCAGCGCCAGTAGTGACGATGCTAGACCCCGATGTGTCGAATATGACGTTACGAGAGATGACTCTTGCGTTATTTGGCGTCAGGCCAATGTCGTGATTAGATGAGCCAGAAAACGCATTCTCGGGAGTAGTATCATACTGTACTTCTCGAACAACTTCATTGCTTTCGAATAGCCTGGGAGACAATTCTCCTACTTCGACAGAAGACGGGTTACCGGCCCCTAGAGTTTTTACTAAAATCTTATTCGCAGTGCTGTAATACACAACTCCCCGAACATCAGAATCTTGATATTCGGAATATATAATATTTTTATTTTGAAATGTAGCTAATTGGTCTACCAAGGTATATTCTACTAAAATATTACCATTAAACAGGTTGTACGATCCCGCTACAAGCTGAGACTCGATAGACCGAAGATCTGTCAGCAAATATTCTCTATTAGTTCTTGGATTGATTTCCATTTTGATATCATATAGATATACTTTATATATTGCGCTGTCTAGCGGAGCAATTGCAGGAGCAAAATTCGAAGAATTGAAGTCGGCATCTTGGTCGTGTGAAAAATGCTCCACATATCTTATTTTTGCAGTACCGATGATGTCCGATCCTGCAGGATTAGACGCCCCCCATGCAGAAAAATCAGAAGTTATTTGATTTTTGTCATATAACGTTCTTCCCTCACTTATGGCCCCATCACCGCTATTAACTTGTGGATTGTTGATAATTTTGACATGATCATTTCCGTCGACGTTGATATTCAATAGATCGACAGTTTGATTTGGAATTGGAAGCCCCATCGTGTCCGTAAGATATACAAAATTGCCTAACTTCGTTGTCAGGTATTCGTTATTCCTTTGTACATGCTCTCGTGATTTTTTATAATCCACGAACTGAGTTACTAAGGTTTCTAGCTCATATCCGCGAACATATGCTTTGCCTGGCTCAATTCCGATTGCAAGTCTTCCTCGCAATGCTGCGACTAAACTATCGTGGGTCTTGCCGGGGTAATATTTTGTCCCTGTATCGTCTAAATTCTGCTCTGGATATTTTGTTCTATCGTTTGGAGTTGCGGTGTGCGCTTGGCCATTGCCCGAAGCAAGATCTATCATGTCTGGTTCATCGAAGAATCTGGTCCGGGCCATTTCCTTTGCATCTACTTGGTTACTAAATTCGTAATCTGTCAAGGTAGAAACGCCTCGATTGTCATTTTCGTTTAGTAATTCCCGAATATCGATTTTATACGGCCGAACTGTATAATCTCCAGATTCGTCATAAGTTCTTCTGGCTAAAGTCTCTTCTAATACTGAATACTCGGTAGACCTGACATGAGACTCTACATAACCATTTCTTACGCTAATTAACTCGATGAAATTGCTTGTATCGACCTCATCAATAGATCTTTTCGAAAATATGAGAGAGATTCTGTATCGATCTGCGCCAGGAGAATTAAAGTTCGTTGTTCCTTGCGCATTATCGAGAAGAGTATTATCCATGTTGCTGTTGACGAAGGATTCGTTGACCTGCAAACCAATTTTATATGATGGTTTGTTAGAATACTTGTCTAGCACAATTTTTTGATCATTTACCATGATTAAATGTTTTTGTAAATAATATACCCCAGATTCTATGAACGCAATGGAACCAGTTCCCGTAGGTGTGTCGGATTGTGGATTTATTTGACAGGCAAAATCGCTCATAGAAATAACGGATTCTGTTGTCAGAATTTCATCGGCCAAAAATGATATGCTATCGCCTTCAATAAAATCTACTAAAGAATAATCCGATATATCTGCTCCGCTAATAAATTTGACATATAATGTGTCTGGATCGTCTGTGCTCGAAGACCCAGTGGAGTTTTCTGCATGCACAACGAGGGCGCGGATTCCTGTTATAGAACCAACAATGACCCGGCCGACGAAATCCGAAGCTGAGTTATATGTGGTAGAATTCCCCTGATATCCTATTTTCAAATATGTGATATCAGTATCAATTGCTGACTGGCCAGGAATGATCATCGCGCCTTCTTTGAAGAAGTGGTCTGATACATTTGCAATCTGTTGCTGCAAGATAGACTGTATTTGTGTCAGTTCTCTTGCTTGAACCGAGCTCCCGGGCTTGAACAGTATTTTAAGATATCCACTATTTACATCATAGTCGTCATAATATGGAGTTACATTGAAATTGGATGCCATGCGTTTTCTCTATCAATTATTTTTAAAATTCGAACACTACTTTAATATCTTCGATTTGGTCTACTGCTCTCGAAACAGGTTGTCGGTTTTCTATGTATAGGACTTTGCCCGTCCCAGCATCGACATTAAACTCCGAATTGCCATCAGAATATTCTGGATGCGCTGCGCCGCGATATGTCGAGTTGTACGCAATTTTGCTCGTAGAAGTATCGACGGGATCTGACAAAATCACAATTTGACGGAATACTGGATCAAACCCGCTCAACGAGTCAGACACCACGGGGAAAACCGATTCGGTATTTCCATTTCGCGTGTCTTGCTCGTCATATTCTAGCTTCAACGCGACCATGGCGTAATATCCCCCAAGTTCTTCTACTGGGTTGTATCCATGACCTTCGCCTGGCGACATGATCGCACGGACTTTGCATCCGGTACTACTGCCAGAAATGGCAGGCAGCACTTGCGCTTCGGCATATGTATAATCGCTTCCGCCATTAGAGATGACAATCTTAGAAATTTCATCACCTTGCGTTATTCCATACGCGGTAGCTCCACTCCCGTCTCCTACAAGTTGCACTTTCGGGGCAATAATAATGTCTCCACTCTGAGAACCCGAGAGCCCCGAGAATGCAGTATTAAGGGTGATATCTACTTGTCCTGCGCTAAATGCGTATGAAGAAATTGTCGCCTGATAAGAAGAATTTCCAGAAATAAAAACTACGTCATATCCATCATATCCGCCACTTCCTGCGTCAGTAGCTCGTTGAATCATGTCGCTGGATGATGGTGTGAAGGAGAAACTGACAGTAGATTCGCCAATCGTTACGCCGGTCTGATTCAGGTTTTGGAGATATCCTCTTCCTCCCGCGTGTCCCGACCCGTCTCCATCATCTACGATCCGAACAAAATCGATAGATCCGGCAGCGGCCTTAGCGTTTTGCTGAACTTGGTATTGTACATAATCTGCAGACAACGAATCCGTTGGTTCTGCAGTTAAGTATTTTACGGGAAAATAATCTTTTGTCAAAAACTTTAATGCCCTATCCAATTGAATAGAATATAGATACTTCCAAACATATCCGTCCCCAGTTTCGATGAGCTGCGAGGTAGAAGTTCCCGTCGGTTTTACTGTTGATGTAGCAGGGGTAACTCCGACAGAAGAATCCTTCCACTTAGAATTATTTACGCACTTATATACGTTATACTGGTTGTTGCCTTCGGTAATAACATACCCGTTTGGAATAATTTCTTCTGGATCTTGATCATCATACATCGTATACACATTCCCAGATTCCCAATCAATTCTGGGAAGCGCGAGGGTTATAGTATCCTCGCCTACCTTCTTCATGGCGATTAAGTCATTTTTTACTGTGTAGTGCTCTTTAACTGAATCGGAAGGTGTGGGTGGATTCGAATCGTCCGTCCATGCTGTGTTTTTTCCAATTCCGAGATAAAGATTATTATACAGAGATACATTATAGAATGCCCAGCGCAATACTGAGCCGCCAGAAGAAACTCCTGTAGTATGTGTTGGGGGTAATCCTGCATCAGATGTGCCTGCCTCTACCGATATGTATAGGTTAGATTGATATAGAACTACATCTCCTTCGGAGTATGACACTCCTCCTTCCCACAATGGAGTTTGTTCAGATAGAGATTCAATGAACTGCTGTGCATTGAATATTCTGAGTCGATTTGTGATGATTGCCGCCATTGATCATTGTCCTCTAAATTTTGTCTAATCCTATATTTATAACAATTTTTTTAATCTACGATTTGTGTTAAAGAATTTAAATCTTCCAAGCTTGCTGGAACACTATTCGCATCATACACACTCAGGATTGATTCGTGTGCAAAATTTGTTTTTTCGAAATATTTTGAGTCTATATCCGTTATCTTTGTAGTCTCTAGATTGTTGTCCAGCAGCTGTGGGGTTATGGCAAACTTAGATCTCTCTATAGAAAGATTTGTCATTCCTATAGCCCGGGGCCCGTCGCTTTCTGAATTTTCTTCGGTTATAACTAAATACTTTGGTTTCAGTGTTATTCTAGAATCTAGCACTGCATGATAATTCCTATCAATCATGTCTTCTACTTGTTTTATTGTAGTAGTTGGCCACTTGTGATCAGAAAAATCAGTAATGCCCAAAAAATTATTTTGGGAAAATATGGGAACAACTCCCCACACATTAGTTCCGTCTTCCTTCTGAATCACAGTAACCTGATTTCCTGTCATAGAAGTATTCCGGAATATTCCAGTATATCCGTAATATGCTAAATATGGAGAGTCCATAGCCTCTTCTTGAGGGCTAAATCTATATCGTATCAGATCGTCAAATGAATATATCGTGTCAAAGAAAAATTTAAACCTTTCTAAGCTCTTATATGTAGTTCCTAAACTTGGAATTTCGTGATGACGCGTAGCAATACTCACGATAAACTTTTCGTCCCTTGGATCGGCACCATCTTTAACAGAACCGATCCAATTAGTATTTATTCTTCCTACATTGCCTCTTGAAATTTTATCCCACCGAAATTCTACTATGTTTCCTGGCTCAATCAAATCTGAGTCCAGCGAACTATAAGAACTAATCAAATTAACCCCTAATAGAATATATTTATCGGTTGACATTGCGCTGCTAACTTCAAATTTCGCAAAGGATCTGGTTGCCAGATGTTCATCGTCCGTTACGATCTTTTCGGATACATTATAAAACGTAAAATAATTTCCGATAATACCACTCTCATAATAATGTTTTTGGCTTTTATTGAAGCGGTCTTTGTGGTTTAGCACAACATATTGGATTTCGGAAAATGTACTTGCTGTGGTAAAATTAATTTCGTCTGCACTGCTTAGAAGTGCGTATCTCCCTTCACCAACATCCACGCTGGCTCCAATCGGGGTATCGTCCGAGATACCAGTCATCGAAGATATATCTTCCTGCCGATTGTCGTATTCTAGGATGAGGCCAGAAGACATCAAGTCCTGAGAGTTTACCGGCGTCTGTTTATTGACAACATTGCCCGAGCCATCCAATTTAGTACCGGCTGTCCATCTGCCAAGACCATCCATGTTCTTCATCGTAACATCGACATTCTTAATGATTTCATAAAATAAATATAAGATTGCTTGCTTAAGACGCTTTCCTTCTATCTTGGTGGTAAGCGTCACTTCGCCAAAAACCATCATTCCTGCAGGATGAATGACTCGCTTAATCAGCTCTCTCCACTCATCAATTACGCGATTTACTCTTACTACATACGAATAATCTTGCCACAGATATCCATCATGTATTCTATTATCGGAAGACGCAAAGCTCTGATCCGTAGTAAATGCGCCTTCGCGAACACATAATGGACCGGTAAGGACCTCTACCTGCGCGCTTCCGTCCCCTAGCGAGGTTAAATCTAAAGTTGGGGGATTACCATACCCAACACCAAATCCGTCATGAGCGGGATCTGAGGACAGCTGGCGGATAGATATATCTTCTATCCCTCCAATATCTGATCCAACAACAGAAACTGATGCTCCTAATCCGCTTGAAATGTATCCGTCGGATTGGTCCGAGATGTATGCGTAGGGATTTCTAGCATATCCAGACCCGCCGGTCACTACCTCGATCTTTTCGATTGGGCCCTTGGCAACATTCTTAAACTTTAATTGTAACGATTGCCAATCTGGTATTGCGGCAGGAACTAAATCTCCGGTTACTCCGTATTCCATATAAGATATCGTATTTGCTACCGAATTTATTGAGTATTGATAGTCGGACAATCTTCTTGCGACCTGTATTGGATCTAACTCCCATCCAAATATTCGAACCTCTTCTGCGCTGTCCGCATATTCGGCGAATCTTCTACCTTTCGTAATTCTAAATGATCCAAAATATGCTGTAGACATATCAGTTCCGCTATCAGAATCATCATTATCCGCACCCAACGTCAAAATAGCATCGGGAGTCATTCCCACGATTAGATCAGGAAAATCTCCCGATTCGATCCCATCTAAATATATCGTGGTCCCTTCTGATATTGAAGAGTATATAACGACATGTCTCCAACTGTCTAGCTGGGTTAGCTGCGTGTCGATAGGAGAGACATAATTTCTGGTTATATTAGAATTGTCAGAAGCAATTATTTCGAATTGACCCGAAGCAAGATGCTTCAATACTAGTATGTCAGAAGAATCGTTTTGTCCGATACCATTAAATGCCAACACGACAGAATCAGATCCGCCGATGCCGTAGTACCAAAAATCTATGGTGAAATCGTTTTGCTCATTAAACCTACCAGCAGCTTCAGGAATGCGGACATACCCATCTCCTCGCAACGATAAGCTAAAGTTTCCTATCGCAGAACCGAAAGAAGGATTTTCTCTGTATGCATTATGACGAACACTATCTGCATCGTCCCTGAACTCGTAGAATACTGAAGAAGATTTTACTGTATCAAAATCGTACAATAGCACGACATCCTCGTATTTTGTATCGCGATTGACTAAATATGCCTCTACTTCATTTGACGACTGAGAATCGAATATTGCAGATGGATGATCTGATATGTTCCAAGTAATTTGCGGGTAGTTTCCTGACTTAGTGTCCTGTGTCCAAGTAATATCAAATTCAGTCTCTATTCCGCCGACTTTAGAAATTCTTCCTATCGCCCCGCTGCCAAATGTTCCGTCGTTGACAAACTTGACAAACTCACCCGTGATATAATTTTCGCCCGAAGTATTTACGCCGACAGCAGAAACTTCTCCTGTTGTGGTGTTATTGATTTTTGCGCTAAACCCCGACCCCGTCCCGTTGCTACTAAGACTATAATCCAAATTAAAATTTCTCGGGTAATCTTTGCCCGGCACTAATATGTTAAATCCGATCACGCAAGAATATAGCTGCTCTTTAACTAACCGGCCGTCGGTCATTTCCACAAAAACATTTTCTTGATCTTGGAATTCGCCAGCGATATCGCCCAAAAAATATTCATTGACCTTAAAATTAGATATAGCGAAGTCAATCTTAGATTCTACTACACCTACGGCAGAACTAGTTTCTCCGATTAGCCGGACCGGAGTTCCTGTGGCAGAAGTAGTATTAGGCTTTGTTCTTACGCTCTTACTTTGGACCCATTGGTTATTGCTCGCCTTGAAGATATTTTCTTTGGGGTAATATACATCGATATCTTCGTTTAGGAATGCTCTAAAAAGAAATTTCAAGGATTTTTGCGAACCTTTAGATTCATAAAAGCTTCGGAGAAGCTTAAAAAAATGATTTTGATCGGTAAATCTTTTCTTTTCTTCTTCTTCGATATTTTTATCCGGCGATGATGTGGGATCCGTCCTCAACCGAAAAACTACCACAATCGATACGCCGTCTAATGGGGCGACAATATTATTTTCTTCGCCAAAAAATAATTTATCTGAAGACAGATGATAATCCACGCCCTCTGATAGTTCTGTATAATCCGATGGGAATGATAGCAAGCTGGAATCTGACGCAGGAATTCCCGAAAAAGGATTTGCGGGATTCGTGTACACCTTTACTTCTGCAACATACGGAGATATATTCTTCCCAAAATAATATGATGGATCGTTGTAGGATAATAAAAACTCCGATACAATGCCGTTTCCGACAAAGGAGTCTTGGACAAAGGTTTCATTTTCCGAAGTTGATTGCGCAGCCGAGTTAAACAGTGCAGATAATAACTTTGAATTGGTGTTTTTGTCTCGTATGCGCGTCACGGAAGGGAAAACCGATCCAATTTCTGACTTGAATTGGTTTACAAATATGTCTAGCGTTTTGTCAATATCGCCATACTCGGCAATATCCGCCATAGTATCTAGCGGGCTGCCTTCTTTGCTCAACCAATCATAGTATAACTCTAGAAAAAGAACAAATTTATCATAATCCCCCTCTCGAAGATGAAATGGTAGACTTTCCTTGACAATTGCTGAAATATTCTTTAAATTTGGGCTTGACATTTATCTATCTTCTAATAATACTAACACTTTGGGTGGATATATCATAATTATTGTTATAATCATCGGTATCTGCCATCATGGTTATTGATATATCTTGCGGATCAATAAATAAGATCTGGTTTCTTCTGGGGAAAACATCTTGATCTTTGGGCGAGATTCTTATCTTCAAAAAGCTTGCGTTATTTTCTAAATTTGTTATGATCGGATCATTAATAGTAATGGTCCCTTTCTTGTGATCTATCGTTCCGGTAACAGTGGAGACATATACTCGCTTCCCATTTGCATCAGTATAATAAAACTTTAGGTAACTTTCTCCGTCATCTTCGATATATAGAAGATTATTGGAGTTCATGACTGTAAATCCGGTGGAGGACAAAGTTCTTGGCATAATTTCATTATTAAACTGATAAATATATTGAGATCTTGCGTTTAGCGTTATTTTCTTTTCGATCTGCAAGTCTACCGTGGTAGTGTTGTTGGTTATTGCATCGTTAGATGTGTCGATTGAGCTAACAAAATTAGAATATCTGAAATAGTTATCAAATTCGTTCATAAAAGTATCACTAAAATCTTTGATGGTGGCCACAACCCCCGACTTCAATTCATCTTCGCCCAGAATTGTAGCCTCGTTGTCGTATTTTACTTTACTAGTTACGATCAATTTAGTATAATTCGGGTCCGTAATTTCTGGCAGAATTGTCAGTATAGAGTAATTTGACTTCAGTTGATTCTGTATAGAAGCTTTTTCAAAGTTTGTTAGAAAGCTTCCATCATTTGGTTTTATTGATATAAAAACTCTGCCAAATTGGGGGGGATCGTTATCTTCTCCTCCCCAAACATTGACCGAAGATGCTTGCGTATAAATTTTTGGAATAATTGTTTTATAATCTCTGACTGTTACCGCTCGGTTTTGGCCTTCAAACGTTCTTGGGGCATAAAATTTGATAGAATCCGTAGTTTCTTTGTCAGATCCCCCATATACTTTGTTTATAGTAGTCAATTCTATTATCTTGAACTCAGAATCGGTATTATTAGAATTTATTTTTGCAATGCCGTTAGAATCCGACCCAGCTGTTGTCAAATATTCGACGGATATTACATTGCCACTTTCTACCGCAGACCCCAGCACCCCGTCACCAAAAAATATTTCATACAATCCACTCTCAACTTCCTGAACAAAAAAGGATTTCGATATATCACTTAGCTCCATAGTATCTGTTGGGCGCTTAAATTCGGTAAACTCGTCAGTGGTTAAATCCTCTCTTACCGTTACTTTGATGGATGTGGTGTCTGCAGTATCATTCGACAATACAAATCGCTGATTCGGGTTTGTAGTGTTCACCACAAAATATTCGACAACAGGATCTCCCTGAACTAATACTAGGTCTCTCAGAAAGTACCTTGTGGTTACTGTCGCGCCATCTGTGGCGACTGTTGATGATATTTTTGCAGCAGATCTAGGAACTTCTGGGAAAAAGTTATAAGATACTCCGTCCAAACTAGCAGAAAATTTAAACTCGCTATTAATGAGCACAGCTGCGTTTTCGCTTTCCAATGGACCGATCTTTTCTATAACTATCGAGACTACTGTCTTTGGTGCGATATTAGATTTTACTTCATAACCTAACATTTTTGCTCTAGAAACTACGTTTTCGCGCATTCTTGCAGTATCTAAAAACATTTCATTGGCTATCATATTCAAATAGTATGAGGTATAATGAGTATTGTATGATAGAATGTCGACCAGCGTATTGAGTCCGGAAGCTTCGAAATCATAATCCGAAAACGTCGGATCATTTTTCATATATTCAATGATATTCTGCTTAATATCCTTAAAATCTAAGTCGGATATTTGAATAGTTCTTGCCATTATCGGATTCTCTCTATAGTGAAGGTGGTCGTAACTTCCTCATCGGTAGATATCAATACATAAACTACTTGCAATTTTGCTGCGTTTGGATATAATTCGGGATAATTTACGTTAACAGAAACTACTTTGACCCGCCTTTCGTAATTTTCTATTGTTCTGCTAATATTATCTTCCAAATCTCTAGCGGTGAATTCGTCTTGGGGCTCAAATAATGAGTTGTATATATTCCCTCCAAAGGACGGCGAAAAATGTCTCTCAAACCGATTAGTCAGAAGCAAGTTGCGCAATGCTTGATTAATTGCATTGACATCTCGTTTCATCATTATGTCGTTTGTTATAGGATTTTTCTTGAAGGACAGATCAATATCCAGATATTGATTTTTTCCGAGAATGCCTACGTTATTATCTGCCGATGTATTTGAATATGCCATGGTTTCTTACGGATTTAGGTCTAATTTAGGAGCCTCAATAGTATGAGTCCCTCCAGAATTTACTTTATGCGTTCCTCCATATTTATACTCCGCAGCAGAACCTCCATGAACAGAAATTTTTCCGTCCACTATCATCTTGTAATTTCCGGTGATGTGGACTGTTTTATCTCCTTCGATTATTTCGTAATCGTCATTTTTAGACTTCTTGACTGTAGTTCCGTCTGGATGAATTTCGATGAATGTTCCCGATTTGTGATAGATGTGTATTCTTTCAGATCCTGGCGTATCATCAAATTCTACATGGTGGCCCGACTTAGTGCTAAATACATTATTGTGAGGATATTTTGCCGCATATGGGGTTATAGGCTCTCCTGCTGCAGAATCTATTGAGTCCTTCTTTGTTTGTACAATAGTCTCATCCGTGTTGTCGCCAGTTGCTAGCCGATTGACATCCGATTCTTTGAGAATACTTCCGTTGGGTAACAGAGAATCTTTATTTTCTGTGGGGTAAAGGCCAGCCGGATCAGAAAATTTATTTTGAGTGTTCAATTTAGTTTGCGGTTTGCCGGGGACTGTACCGAAGATGATTGGATCTTCTGCAGAATCTCCGTCTCGAAAAAACCCGACAACCCACGCACCAGTAATTACTCCGGTAGGAGAGGTTCCAAGACCGCCGATGCTTGCAGACGTTATGGGCATTATAGGCGATGCCCACGGAAGTAGATCTATATCGATATCTTCGGTGTGGTAACCAAAAATTCTTACTTTAACTCTGCCAATTTTTTCTGGATCGTCGATGTCCTGAACGATTCCCTGCCACCAAATAATACCAGCGTTCATCAAACTATCCATAGCTAACTCCAGAGCCGTCTTTGACCAGTTCCACGGTCATAGTATATCCTCGTTTCTGAAAGGTATGCTTGATTGCTACAATCAGCCAATTGCCGCTATAATTCTTATCTTCTCGTGGTCCGAGCTCGCCTTCGGGCAAGCTTGCCTCGGGGAAAACTAACCTAATGACATCTCCAGAAGACACTCGACTATCTCCGAATACGTCCACCTTAATCTTGAAATTTTTAAAGATTTGTTCATTAGATTTTGATTGCAAATAAAACTTATCCTGCTGGTACGGATTTAGGTAGTTTTCTGGAAGAAGATATTCGTTCTTTGGGGAATAATTATAAGCTTTGCTCGCCTGAAGTTTATTTTCAGCAAGTTTTGGAGAATAATTATTATCCCAATAGTTATGACCAAATTGGTCATACGTTCTGCCGATCAAATCTACTGTTCTTGCTTTGGCGGCATACATACCCGAGGTTATATTGTCCAATACCGAAAACTTAGAGATTACAGTATAATTTATTATCTTCAATTCTTCTTCTGCCGGATTGCCGGTATTTGGAACGGTTTTGGTATACTCTTTTACGTAGTCAGATTCTGCCATCTCCAACAAAGGCTTAAATCTATATTCATTCGCAGTTTCGAAAAAATAGTATGGAGCCGAATAATTATTTGAAAATGATTTGTTTTTTAGCCAGTTAATTGCCCGAAACGGAGTCATGTTGGGAACTACCAAAGTCTGCGAGTCGTCGCTCGCAGTAATATTAAGTTCTTTTTCGGAACCTAATTCTTTGAATATCTTTTTGACTATGGAAGAAGAACTTTCTTTTCTATGACCAGTGCATACTCTCTTTTCGAAGTTTTCTATAAAATCTTTGGTGGTCATGTCTAGCACGTATGTTAGCGTCTCCCCGTCTCGTTCTATGTTAGTTATGTTGTAGATTACTAAATCTAATTTTATAGGATCGATCGGCGCTTCTTCCGAATCTGTAGCCATCTCGATTTCTAGCTCTACAGATTCTTGCCCGATGATAGGAATTAATGTAACAAAGTCATGAGTGTCTACGATTGTTGCCCGAACTGACAAACTTTGAGAAAAAATATTTTCATATATCGACAGATCTATAAATACTCCACCAAGATCGAGGCCGGTATCCGCAGATTGGTATACTTTAAAGCTTTTTACATTATATTGTCCGGCAAACTTCATAGGCTGATAACTCTTTCGTATTCTCTGACAAAATCATCTACAATTTCGTTTCTCAGTAATCGTATTGTGCGATTCTTTTCATTTATGCTGTTTTCATATTGAAACTTAGAATACATTTCGTATTGGCTTTGATCTAATTTTGTAACAAAGAAACTATAAGTTTCTGGACTAATTTTTGTAGAATTTATTTTGTTTATGTAGCAGTGAGGGGTGGTTTCTGCAGTAATTAAATCTCCATACTTTTTTTCCATCAGAGATGCAAATGCCGCAGAACTTAATGGCCAATCGTCATAGAAACTGGTTATTCCATTGAATACCATTATAGTCCAATGATATAGTGGAGATTTGTAATATAACTGCGAAATAATTTCGGGAGAATCCCCGTCCTTAATTATATATTCGTATGAAGAGGAAGGATCTATCTGATACTTCTCTACTACTTGTGCAACTTTAAATATATTTTTTACGACTCTATTTTTATTATTTCTGAATATATCGTAACTAACATATGGAACTTTATTAAATAAACTTTTGCCCGACATCTTTAATAACCTTTTGGTATGTCTTTTCTGGTGACTTGCTCGTTTTCAGAGAAAGTAAGAGATAATTGAATATTGGCAGGATATCCATCTTTTGTCAGAGTAAATCTGCCATTGGCTCCATATGAGACGTTACATTCTTCCAGATTTGATGGTTTGAATTTATGGAGCTCGTTTACTTTCTTGCCTGTCGAATCTTTTAATATATACTGTATCTGAAATGATTGAGGAATGTCATAAAATCCTACAGAAACGATATCGGGCAACATTGCTTGCCGAAATATCTGAACAATTTCTTCTAAATTTATAGATTCCTGTTTATTTTGCGGAACAAAATTGTACTGGAACTGAAATTTTCTAAATTCTATTCCCTTAAACAGCAAATATTTTGCGGCATTTGCGGCACGATTGAATACTGCTTGGTTGATTACGTCCCCTGCGCCGCCGCCCAATAGATTTCCGCCAGTCTGTACAAGTTCGCTAAGTGCAGACTGGCCTAGATTTCCCCCTGCTCCTATATCTTTTAAATCTGCAAAACTTCCCGAAACTCCGTTTGTCATACTTGCACCCACAGTTCCCATCGTCTGTGAGTCATATTGTGCAGCAGTCGGAAGAGAAAGATTTTCTGGAATAAACAGTCGAACTGTTGCGTCAGATTCTATTCTCGTATTTGTTTTGATAATCTTCGGATCCGCAGGAGGAACTGATTTATTCTCAGAACCGACTCCTAGACCGGCTAGCCGGGTATTGAATGCCTGTCGCAATTCTTGTCTTGAAACGGATTCTTTCAGAACTTTAAATTCTATATAACTATGGAGTTCTGAGTTTGTACTGCCAAGGCCTGCGGGAAATTCTAGGCTTGTCATCGGGCGTCTTGACTTCTCTATCTCCCTATCGGCCGTGTTCTGGGATCTAATTGTCATCGTTTCGTTTGGCATGATCGGTCCGTTTTAATTTTTATAAATAGTTATTAATATCTACTATTTATATGAGGTTTTTGAATGTTTCAGAAATTTACCTACAAAGGTAGATATTTGCCGGAAAATCCGAAGAAATACGCAGGCGATTCCTCGAATATTATTTATCGTTCTAGCTGGGAACGAAGATTCATGGTATATTGCGATAAAACTCCATCAATCATTTCTTGGGCAAGCGAAGAACTTCATGTTCCTTACTTATCCCCCATTGACAAAAAGATGCATCGATACTATCCAGATTTTATTATAAAAATTAAAACGGATGCCGGCGAAAAGATTAGCATGATAGAGGTCAAGCCAAATCGAGAAACTCGCCCCCCTAGAAAAAAGAAAAATCAGAAAAGATATTTACAAGAAATTAAGACTTGGGGAGTAAATGAGGCCAAGTGGCGGGCCGCAAAAAAATATTGCGAACTTAAGGGTTGGGATTTTAAAATTATCACAGAGAAGCATCTGCTGTCGACATAAATAAACCAAACAGGAATAACATATGGCAGACTTTAGACCACTACTAAACCGACTATCTGAGCGCGGCATACGACCAAATAGCGCAGCGGCCAGAGAATGGTTCAGCAAAAAGATCCGCGAGAGCTCAGTTATCAATAGAAGAACTCTTTTGTCGGATTCTGAGCGTAAGGCCGCGACACCACAAATAGGAAAGATGTATTTCTATAATTATGATCCAAAATTCAAAGACAAATTGCCGTACTATGACGAATTTCCTCTGATCTTCGTCATAGACTATTTTTCTGGAGGATTTATGGGGATAAACTTGCATTATGTGTCTCCTAGAAATAGAATGGAAATAATGGAAAGTTTGAGCGGAATAGCAACAAATAAAAGATATGATGCTAGTACTAGACTCGCGTTATCTTATAAAGTATTGCGAGGGGTAAGCAAATTTAGTACCATGAAGCCGTGCATTAAGAAATATTTATTCAGCAACGTAAAAAGTAGTTTTGTGACAATAAACGCAAACGAATGGGATATTGCTATATTCTTGCCGGTACAGAAGTTCCGAAAGGCAAACGCAAGTAAGGTCTGGTCAGATTCATCGAGGATGCAATAATGGCAGAAAATTCACCAAAAAGCAGTAACATAAGCAAAAGTTCTGTATTAGAGAGAGGCGGAAAATTTAGTGTAGCAGATTTCGCTTCTAAAGTATCTACTAACTTGCTAGTCCCTAATACTTATGCATTAGTGATTCCCTCGCCAGCAGCAATCCAGCAATCCTTTGGCGGAATGCAAGAAAACTTAACACTCCGGATCGACAATCTAGAATTGCCGGGCAAGCAGCTCGCGACGGACGAAGTGCAATACTACGGACCTCCAAGGAAATCTGCGTATGGAATGATATACGAAGATCTGACATTTAATGTATATCTTAGCAAAAATTTAGAAGAACGAAATTTTTTCAGCGAATGGATGGACTTAGCGATAGACTATGATACTGCTCACGTCTCTTATTACGACGACATAGTAACCGACTGCAAATTTTATTCATATTCGAGAACTGCCGATTTTGGCGGGAAGCAAGCAACTACCGAAATTGTACGGGAAAGATTGGGCGAATTTGCCAAAAAGGAGTTAAATGAATTTGCAGATTTTTCTGTGACATTCGAGCAAGCATATCCAATATCTATCGGACAAATAACCTATGCATATGCTTCTGACGAAGTTGCAAGATTGCCAGTAACTATGGCTTATCGCAAGTGGAAAAAGTTTACTAAATAGTAATAGTGACTTATTTTTTTATTATAGGAGATTAAAATGGCTCTACCTAAGTTAGATATGCCAACTTACAATCTTATCCTCCCGTCAAACAAGAAGAAGATTAAATATCGTCCATTCTTGGTCAAGGAAGAAAAGATTTTATTGATGGCGAATGAGGGAGATGATATCGAAGAACAAATAGATGCAGCGAAACAAGTTATATCGAACTGTATCATAACAAGCGGGATAAAAGTCGAAACTCTTGCAACGTTTGATATAGAATATCTGTTTGTCAACATTCGCAGCAAATCTGTAGGAAATATTATACAGTTAAATTATAAACACGACTGTGCCAATAAGTCAGAAGACGGAACTTTGGTTCAGTGTGATGTTCGTTTTGATATCAATTTGGACAATGTAGAGATCGAGAATACCGAAGATCATACAAATAAAATCGAGCTGACAGATATGGTTGGCGTGATTATGAAATACCCAGATTTTAAAATGCTCACGGGCATTAAGAATTTGAATAACTTTGATGATACGATGAAGATGTTAAAAAATTGTATCGAATATATCTATGATGGCGATGAAGTCCACGACATAAATGATTATAATGACGAAGAAGTCTTTTCGTTTTTAGAATCATTATCTCAGGGACAGTTTCAGAAAATTAATAATTTTTTCGAAACTATGCCGCAATGCGTAACTGACGCAGATGTGAAATGTCCAGACTGTGGATGGACGAATTCCTTTAAATTGCGAGGAATCTCCGATTTTTTCGTATAGGATTATATCATGAAAGCTTATATTCTCTCTATCAGACAAACTTCGCATTGATGCAACACCATAAATATAGTCTGACAGAATTGGAGAATATGATGCCGTGGGAAAGAGAAATCTATGTGTCAATGCTGCTAAATTATCTACAAGAAGAAAAAGATAGAATGAAAAAATAGGAAGTTAACATGGAAGAAGAAATTAAAACGAAGAAAGTTCAAATCGAACTTGAAGTCGACACCAGAACAGTTAATAGTGGAACGAATCCATACCAGAGAAGCATACATCTAGCTGCGGCGATTGATGCATGGAGAATTTTTCCTAGATTGTTTTTGTCCGTATATATATTCCTGCTGTACAAAACAGTTCTTTGGTATATGGATCTTCCCGCGCCATCGATGGAGCAGTCCGGGCTTATTTCTGTGATTGTCGGAGCAGGCGCTGCTTGGTTTGGATTGTACGCAGGAACGAGTACCTCAAGCAAATCATTTAACGGTAGCAAGTAATGTCGGAAGCAACACTAGACTCAGTAATCGATAAATTGGAATCGGTAAATATAGACTATCAGGGATTGTCTGCTAGTCTAGATGCTGCGTCTGGCGAAATGGAATCTAATACTACCGCCGAGGCAATACGACAGCTATCAGAACTAGTCAAGAAGCAATCAGATATGAGTGCTTCTGATAGAAGATCTAGCCGAAAAGATATGGACAATATCGGAAAGCTGATCGAATCTTCCGCAGAAGTCGGCGACTCCGATAAGGATAAGTTCCAGTCGCTAATAAAAATGCACGATAAGCGGGTACGGGCCGACTCGTCTCTGATGAACGAGGTAGGATCAAAAATAACAGAAACTCTTACTGAGGGAGTCACGAACATTGGCGCAGTAGTCGCTGGTGTGGTGTCCGACAGCCCGTTGCTCGCGTTAGGAATAAAATTCTTAGGAGATGGTATTAAGAAAAACGTGATAACGTTTAACAATTTTAGAAAAAAGAAAAAAGAAGAAGCTTCAATACGAGAGCACCAACGAGAACTGTTCCGAGAACAAGAAAGGATCGATGCAGAAGAAAGAAAAGTTTTGAGAGAGCAGATCTCGGAATCCGACGTACAAAAAAGATTAAATATTACCGACGAAGAGTTGTCAAAGCGCGCAGAAGAAGAAAGCAAAACTAAAGAACAGATCTATAATGAACAGCGCGATCATATTATAGAACAATCAAAGATCGCAAAGGCGCAACAGGAAAATGTAGCTGCAGAAGAGTTGCGAATACGAGAATTGAAGGAACGAGTCGGACTTGACCTATCTCCGACCAATAACGAACGAGTTTCTGTTCAATCTCCGACGGCCGGCGCGGCCTCTGCGAATCAAGTTTCTATAAACGAATCCCAAGCACCACAAACAGTTGATAATAGCCGTACGAATAATGCCGCAACAGAAATAAATCAAGTTTCGGGGGATTCGTCGGAAATGACCCGATTGACTTCTGTCGAAGGAGGAACCGCGACTAATAATACAAGCTTGTCTGATTCGATTATTAGTGCTGGCCCAGAAACCCGAGTCACTATAGAGAGAGCAGAAACTCCAGTCGGAGTCCTACCCGAAACTCCTATTGTACCGGCCGCGATAGATTCATTAATAACTCCAATAGACTCGAAAGAAGTATCGGCTGATCCAGCAGAAACCCGAGTCACTATAGAGCGAGCAGAAACTTCCGCTGAAGTTCTGACCGAAACGCCAATCGCGGCTGAAGGTCGGTCCTCAGTAATAACTCCAATAGACTCGAAAGAATTATCAGTAGGACAATCCGAAAAGTCTGACAGCTCTCCCATTTTTGCAGAGATTCGAGACTTATTGGGATTCATAAATTCTTCTCAATCGGATAGTGAGATGGGAGAAATAGAAACCCAGCGAGAAAAAAAGCGAACGGAACAAGCTAATTTGCGAGTAGAGACTGTCCAAAACCGCCTGTTAGAAGATTCTATAGAATCTTCAGAAGATTCTAGAAAGGAAACTGGCGGAGTTCTTGGCGCTATCTCAGGAAGTCTTGGAATGTTTAAGGGGATCGGAAAATTCTTAACGACGTTACCTCGATTGCTTATGATGCTACTCAGCCCAATCGCACTAAAAATCATGGCAGTCGGTGCAGCGATTGCAGCAACCATTGCGTTTTTTCAGTCCGACCTCCCAAAACAAATCGGTCAATTCGTTACTGCATTACCAGAGAAAATTGGAGAGACAATAAATTCCGCATTTAATTCTATTGTAGAATTTTTTAATGGGATAATCGAAAAAATTAAAGGGTTTATTTCGGGTCCGATTGAGTTCGCAGGAAACATTATAGACTCAGCAAAAGACACGGCCGCGGGTGCCATGAGTACTGCAAAGGAATTAGCAGGGAGCGTAGCAGACAAAGCGTCGGACACGCGAACCTTTGTAGGGAATATGTTTGAGCAGGACAACGAAGGAAACTCTTCGAGATCTACCATATCTCCGGTATCTAAAGTAGTCAATTACGAGCAGCCAAATATCACTACCAGCGCATCAGCCAGCCCGGATTCTAGGCGATCCGTCACCAATGCATCAGTTGCCAAAAATAAGTCAATACTTGTCGGCAGAACCTCTACCAGTTCTAATAACGTAACTACCATACCAACAGCGCTCGCACAAGGATCGCAAGCACTAGGTGCGGGAGGTTCTACAGTAATTGGTAATGGAACAACAAATACCGCCACAGCGCCGCTGCAGCAAGTTTCTGGTGCACCGACAGACATTATGGGGAAAATAACCTCTTCGAGTCCACAAGTGAAGAACGCAGCAGCAATATCGATGAAAGAAAATGCAATAGAAAAAACTTCATCTAGCAATCTGAGCCCAATTCTGAATAATTTGTCTAACATAACAAATAACAACGTGTCTAATAGTAGCAGTACAGTAATTCCATCAAGGGCATATAATTCGGAAAATAGTTTTACTAAAATAAATTCTGCGCTATCGGGCGCAATATAAGGAGAAGCCTGTGCTACAATTAGAATTTTTAAAATCCAAGATTAAAGAAAAGATGAGAGAAGCATCTTCGTGGGATGGCGCAGTTTTGATTGCGGGAGGTGTTGCGGTATTATTCGTCAAGTCTATTGTGACTTGGATCGCTTTTGGCGCGATCGCGTATGGTGCTTATAAGATCTATAAGAAAGGATAACGTGGCGGAAGATGAAGGATTCGAACCTTCGATACCCTATTAAGGTATGCTGGTTTTCAAGACCAGTGCATTCGACCACTCTGCCAATCTTCCTATCTGTTATTAAACACCTTTTAACTTATTTAGTTCGTTATATTAAAGTTTGTCGAGCAAACTTTAATTGGCGGACTGGACGAGACTCGAACTCGCGACCTCTGGCGTGACAGGCCAGCATTCTAACCAACTGAACTACCAGTCCTAAATTTGTTATTATTATTATTATTTATTATGAATATATTCTAAGTGCGAATGAGATTGCGGATACACTTCTTTCCCATCATACCACCATTGACCAGACTTGTCTGCTGATGGGTATAGAAATAAATTTTCTGAGTCTATGGTAAACTCATCATTATTTAATTTTGACCACCACTCACCAGTACCATCTTCTGATGGTCGGATATACACAAAATTGCCCTCGCTAGAAGTATTCATATTAGTTACCTATAAAATTGGTGGAGCTAGAGGGAGTCAAACCCCCGACCTCTTGAATGCAAATCAAGCGCTCTTTCTGCTGAGCTATAGCCCCAGATACTACATGTATTTATATTAATAAGATTAGTCGAAATATCAAAATAAATTATATTCCAACGTCACTTGCCGCAGGGGGTTTCTGCGAATTATTCGATTTCTTGAAAATTTATGTTTCGTAAAATATACATTGTATATTATAAGAAACTTTTGGCTTGGTGGAGGGGGGTGGATTCGAACCACCGAAGCTTTCGCGTCAGATTTACAGTCTGATCCCTTTGGCCGCTCAGGAACCCCTCCCAGTACGCAGAACTAAATGGCGGTGGGCGACCCACCGCCAATCACATTAGTCTTCGTTTGCCAACTTTTCAAAATATGACAGCGCGTCATCTTCTTCGTCTTGGATAACTGCAACTCGTTCCTTAGCAGCCACAGGGGCGGCCGCTTCAGTCAATGGAGTTCGATCCATGATCTGCTCCATGTCTTCTGCAGCAGTCCTCGTAGGAGTTACTGTGCCAAGAACTCGGTCTAGCCGATCTTTCATACTCTCGTATGCTTTGAATTGATCAGAAGCGAGAAAATCTTGCAAAGAATGTTCTTTGTTAAAGATTGATTCCAACTCCTCATCATCATCAGATAATGCACTAACAGAATCAAACTCAGACTTGTCATAATTAATATAACCGTCTACAGTCCGAATCTTCAACTTGAAGTTTGCACCTTCCCACATATCAAATGGATTGATTGGATTTTCGTCCTCGAACGTAGGCTGCATAATATCAGAGATCTTATCAAAGATCTTTTTACCAAACTGATATAAGAATACCTTACCTTCGTTTTCGGGATGAGCAGGATCGCTTACCACATAGATATTAGAGTAGTATTTCAACTTACGCTTACGATCTCTAGCGATGTTCTGGTTCTCAGTAGTTCCCGTGTTCCATAGTTCAGTGTTTGCCTCACAGACAGGACATTTCTTGTTCAGAGTAGTCAGACAATTATCAATTAACCAACCGCCTGGGCCCTTAAATCCGTGATTAAAGATGCGAACCCAAGGCAATTCTTCATCCGAGGGAGGGGGTAACAATCGAATTACTGCATACCCATTTCCAGTTTTGTCTGTAGTGGGCTTCCAGAATCGATCATCACGACTCGACGAAGTTTGTTGTGGGGATTGAGTTTTCTCTAACTCTTCAGTAAGCTTGCTGAAATCTCTACCCTTCTTGAGTTTTGCGAATGCATTCGACATTTTATATTCCTTTTATATTCGTGGTATGCGTTATGTTTTTTATATATCATCATTATGATATGGTAGTATCATACCAGAGTTTTTCTGGTTTGTCAACTAGTAATCACCATTATTTGCTTTCTCGTACAATATATCTCCTCAGTTTAAGATTCTTTGTCATCTTTGAGAGTTTCGTTGAGCTCTCGGCGACGCTTTTCTGACCTGTCAATTCTTTGCCAGCCACCAGAAGTTTTCATCAATACATTTTCGGCATCATCGAAATTTGGAACATCTGGGCGGTCTTTTGGGATCTGTACAGCATCTACAACATCTATATTCCGTGCAGAAACTAAATTCATGTTCGCTGCGATTAACAAAAGGACCGCGAGAGGGTCGAATACGAACACAATCATGAGTATAATCCACTTAACTGCGTTCTCTAATGAAGCTTCTGTTGCATTGGCTCCTATGACTATTTCTGCAAGATATTTAATTGGACCAACTTCAGCTTCGAGCTGGCGATAACTAGTCTCTAGGTCAAACTTCTCTAAATTAAGCTCGTCCAGTTTATCTTCTAATGTGTCTATAGTCTGCCTTTGCTGTGCAACTAGTTCCAGTTTATTATTATTCACTGGAGTTCCCAGTTGGGCCCGAAGGCGCTGAACTAGCGCATTAGAATCCGATATTTCTTGCCTGACAGTATCTCGGATATCTGCAATTTGATTCATAGCAGAGTCTACATTCTGGGTATTGTCATTTCGGATCTCGTCGATCTTTAATAGAAGCTTCTCGCGCTTTTCTAATTGCTGGTCTCGGAAGTATTCCACTTTAGACGCAGTTTCGTTGCCATATGAACCGTCGACACTCGTACCGACTATTCTCTGCAAAATTCTTACATCATTTTCCTGTATTGCAATATCTAATTGCGACATTCGGCTATCAATATTTACAATTTCGTCCCTATATGGCATGACACGATCATCTATTATTTCATTCTCTCTTTCGATTATTTTCATCTGAGATCTGATTTGGGGATCTGCCCGAAGATATGCAGTATCGATTCTCTGTTGCTCTCGATCTATCTGAGTTTGAATGTCTTCAGAAAAATTTGTATCTGCACTTTCGAACTCTAGAATTTTCTGCTCAGCAGAATCTATGAGATAGTCGGTTCTTAGAATTTCTTCGTCTACTCGGAGTATCTTCGATTGATTCTCCCGATTTCCCATGGTCTGTTCTAGATGCGCAGAAGATAAGAAGCCAAAAATTCCCATCGACGTAATAAACATTAAAACTGCAACTGCTGCAACAAAGTAGGTTTTTAGTAAAACTGGACATGTGTCCCAGTTTCGGTACAACCAAGACGCAGTGACGAGTTTGCCGACCTCCAATACAGCACCCATTATAATAATCGGAAGAACTGCGGCAGAGAATATTTTTGCCAGACCAAATATAGAATAATATGCTGCCACTCCGCTAATGGCCAGTGCGGACAAAAGTGTAATTATTGCTTGTTGCATGTTTACTTCTCTAGTAGTTTACCATACTCTTCGTAATAATCATCTAATAGAATTTCTTTCACTTTTTTAGTATAGGATTTACTATTTATTACCAAAAAACCTGAGTATTTTTTACACTTTCGCTTATAGATTGGCCAATAGATGGTATCTCGCATTTTCACATCTTCCAAAAAATCTAATATCTTATCTAAGATAACTAGAGTCTCGATGCTTATTATGCCCCGACGTTCCATCTGCATGATTAGGGGGTAATCTCCGCCAAGCGATTTAAATATTTCGTTAAATGAGAGCCGGTTGTCGATTGCAGAGTCTATTATTTTTCTGAAATCGTCCTCGAACAAGTAAGACAAACTCTGGTTTCGAGTTTTCCATAATTTATAATAGTCTTGAGTTTCTTCGGACAATAATTCTGCAGAAGAGAGAAATTCTCCTCTAGCTATTGCGGTTCCGTGTTCGTTTGATGACAAGAATACCGAAAGAAAATATTCTTCCAACTCTTTACGAGTGTATTTTTTGCTGAGATCGCGAAAAATATTGCGATCCTTTCTTTTCATATAAGAATCTTGGCGAATTGTAATCTTGCCTCGATACTTTATATAATCATACGCATCATTTTTTGTCGAAAAGTGACTTTTCATTGCAATGAAAATTTTGTAACATTCAAAATCGTCCATTTTTCTGCTGGCCATTACCAGATCCGACCTCACAACGGCAGTTGTGTAGCGGTCTTGGCCATCATGTTAAGATTCTCGGCCTCATATTGAATTTTTTGTTTCAGCACAGTACTGAGCAGCGAATTAATACTCTCATAATCTAAATCATTTTCCTTGCAATACATGATGATGGAATCCATATAAGATTCTCGGGTCACTCGAACATACTTTTCAATTTCTTCGCTAAATTCTTTTTGAGACATGGTTTTTAACATATTTGGAGGTTCCTATCGGTAAAATATATGAGCACCAATCGTGGCGGTATATTCCCGCCCAGAATGGAATTTAGAGTGAACATAGTCTGCATGATACCATAACGCACCGCTAGACGGATCATTGTGGCGACGTGAGCCATATTCTACAGTAACCATCGCGGCTACGCTTACTGCACTTTTCCATGCAGCCAGATTCAGAATTTTGTCAGACTTTCCATCGCAATACCAAGAAAATTGACATTTGTTTTTTATAGGGAAGAATATCGCATCATCAGGATCGTCGGTCATTTTAGTTTTCCAAGATTCTCGATGCTTTCCCTGCCTTACTACTCCGCATATAGTATCGGGATGCGTCTTGTCGAATACTCTATTGAGCGTAACGTATGCTACCGCAATTTGACCCATGACACTTTCATTTCTAGATTCGAAGTAGATATTTTCTGCAAGACAGGTAACCTCTTCGTCAAACGAATTGCTGCTGTCTAGTATGGACGGGACTACTGTATTAGGAATACATGCGCCCAGGACAAAGACATATCTCAATATACGCTTCATGCAGAGATCTCCTACATACTGTTAATGATTGATAATTATATACTATGTACGAGAAGTTGTCAACAACAATTTAATTAATTTGTAGATAATATTGCAATATTATCTAAATCTTCTAAATCGCAAATGCGTTTCTTAGGGAATGACTTGGGCCCTGCGTTTTTTGTGGAATTATAGGGGCTATGCTCTTCTCCGTCCCAATTTAAGTCTATTAATTTCAACTGGACCTGTCGGTAATCTTCCACTGCAGAGTTTCCTTATGAGTAAATTATTTTTCTAGGGCCTCCAGTCTATTTTCTAATTCATCCATTTTTGCAGATACATTTGGATATTTTTTTCTCCAATTGTCTTCTGCATCTAAAACTTTTAAATTATACCGGCCGGCGGCCCAATCATATAGAGAAGATACTTTTGCAAAGAACCATTTTCCTGCCGCAGTGTTTTGAAACCAACTGCTTGAAGCACTTCCGATTATACTACCAGCGATAGATTGAATTACCCATATCCACATATTTAGTACTCCCTTCCGTTTTTTTTGAACATTAAATGAAGAATATATAGAAATTATTAAATCCCATATATTCTATTATAGTATTATTTACTGTCTTCCAACCATTCCATTTTTGGTATAATATTCATCAATCATCCCGATCAGCCCGCCAATATGATCATCTCTTCGAGAAACATGTACTTCCGGATGAATTTCATTATCTACTGCCGCAATAATAACTACCTGAGATACTGGAATTTTTGTTCGTTCCTCGAACATTACTGCATACCCCGCAGCTTGGCGAAAGTATTTGTCGAGCTTGTCCCCCCCAAATGCGCTGAGGGGTCGCTTAGATGTTTTGAAATCTATGATGGACAACTTGCCATCAAACATCGCAATGCAATCACACCGCCCAGCGATTCCTAGATGATCCGAATACATTGCGTATTCTTGAGCATAAACGTCTCCCACTCTTTCGTCGAGAACGGATTTCATTATACTAAACATCTCTAAGTCGCTAGGCATAACTCCCTTTTTAACGGGAAGATTATTGATATAATCTTCGCACAACAAGTGAACATTGGTTCCGCGACGCGATGCCTTGAGTGAAACTTTATTTGCTTCCTCTTCTCCTACTCGTTTACGCCAGGCCATGATGGCATTCTTGCTAAAATAAGAAATTACTGTAGTTATAGAAGGGTATTTCCCTCCACTCTCAGTAACATACCACCGCTTTCCATCTTCACTTACAGTCTTCAATTCGAATTCATCTGATTCGAAACTTACATGATTAAACATAATATACCTATTTTATTTCAGATTTCATTGTTTGTATCATTTTTCCTATATGATGATAAAACTCATTATCTACCCCCAGCTGTCTATCTAATGTCGCCTTGAGGGCCATATTGATAAAAGTTAGATCTTCTATCGTTGACGAGTCTGCAATATTGAATCCGGACTCGTCAATCGCAGTCACAATATTTTCCATCAAACTGTATGATATATTCCTGGCGTATTCTTCTGCTCCGACATATTTCCGAATACTATCCAAATCTTTTGCGTTGATGAATTTTCGAATTTCAAAAAGTTCTTTTGCATCTATTAGTTTCCCCATGAATCTCTCCCTAGATCATCGCCCCTGCTGCTCTTTTGGCCTTATCCAGAACTCCTCGCTTAAAATCCTCTGGCAGCTTTTTAACTCCCAGCGCAACAGGATCTCCGACATTTACTTGCTTGATGGTCTGAGATACTGCGGGTTCTCCACATCTAAAACACGGGGCCTTGAGTGGAGTATTTCTTTCGGAGATTTTTAGTTTTTCTTCAAAACTATAATCACACGAATTACATATGTATGTGTATGTCGGCATATTATTTCCTATGCAATACTGGAATAGTAAGTCGTTATTTCATGATCCTTCAACAAAGACATAAACGGCGCTTTGGAAAAGATTGATTCTGACATTAGTTTAAATCTAATCCATTCAAAATTTAAGAAAGAATTAGCAGTGTACACTATTTTCTTCTTCTTGTCCACTACTTTTATTTCCCCCATATGCCGATAGAATAATATGGGGAGCGGCAGGGCAGGAACCAGATCTGCTCCATGGACGTGACGATATATATTAGACTTTACATTTTTAGCGTATTTCTTATTTCCTACCCTAGGCTGACCATAAGTATACACCTGACAAAGATATTTCGATCTTGCAGCTGCCACTGTAGCTAACGCCCCGCCCAAACTATGTCCGCATATATAGACTAAGTCTCCGGATGCGTGTATAGAATCTAAATATATTTCAACGTCCGTCCAAATTTTATCCAAAGCCCCAGCAAACCCGCTATGAACGATTCCCTGCCTTTCTGCTTTTTTCGGAATTATATTAATGTCAGATAGAATATCTTTAAATTCTGTTGGTTCGGTTCCTCGAAATGTGAGAATGATACATGTCCCAGTCTTTACTACTAGTGCTTCGGTGGCGTCATTGTCAAACGTCTTGAAATGAGATTTGCTATACTCGGATAAAGCATTTTCCACAAAATGCTTGTTGTCGGTCTTGTAGGCCAAGGCCGAGAATAATGCTAGCTGTTTAGCTACAGACACAGAATATTTATCCGTCTTTTCGATAGTTTTATATTTTTTGAATTCAGCTTTTAAGTTTATTTCCATCATACATCCTCATGTTATTACTAGTATTTATAGCAATATTATCTAAGCGGGCCCTCGGCCATTCTTCTGCTCGCCATAGTTCGAAATCCGACACCTTTTCGACAAACATCTTCCCAGCAAGATGGTCTATGCCGTGAAGGAAACCTCTGGCATCGTAGTCGTAAAAAAAATCAATTATTTTTTTTTGCTTCTCGTCATAGTACTCGACCTCGATAAATTCGGGCCGCGGGACAGCTAATAGTAAGTCGGGACAGCTCAAACATCCTTCAATCTCAGTCAAACTTTTGTCAGACTTGGATATTATTCGGGGATTGATTGCGGTAACTAATGCACCATTAGACCTTTTCATTACGAATATTTGAGCATCTATTCCGAGTTGATTAGCGCTTAATCCTGATCCAGCTTCCCAGAACATCATATCTATCATCTTCAGACTCAGTGCTGGAGCATCATACAGCTCGTAATCAAAGTGACGGGCCCTTCTAGTCAATTGCTTGCTAGGAGTCTCGAGCAATTTCAATTTTTTGTAAAAAAATCTATTTTTAAAATCTGGCATAAAAATATTTAGTATTCGTGTTTCCCTGACTCGACAGAACGTCGAATTCGTAGAAGAGGTGCGTTTAAGCGGATATGGGGGAACTGTGAGTGCTAGTATTGGTAGCCGGTAGAGGGATCTAAGATCCCCATCCCGACATTATTATACGAGTAGCACAGTTATCCCAATGCATGAATAGCAGCGATCGATGGCGAGAACGCCAAAGTGATATAAAATAGCATTTCTAACTTGGTCATAATCGTTGCCGAAAATCTAGATTCGTAGTTAGAATTTGAATCAGTATTAGTTTTTTTATGTTTTTCCATCAATTTTTTATTTTTTGCCTCCAAAAGACAGTAGTTAATGTTACCCGAGGTAACGACAAGTATTCATATTCCAGCACGATAAGCTTGCAGCAATTTGTCATCAATTCATGACAGCTGCCCAAGTATCTTACTGGCCACAAATAGCGGTTCTGTCCAAATCTTTGTCGATGTCAAGATTTAGACGAATTCGTTTATTTCTAGGTTTTGATGTGATGATGAACAGAACGAAGGTATTTATAATAATTTTATTTTTCATCATCCGACGGGTTTAAGTGCTGCTTTTTTTTGTCATATACTTGGAGCTTGCCGAGCACTAGGCCATAAGTGTACTTGTTGGTAATGACAAACATGCCGTCATATTCCTTTATTTTTTCTTTTTTGTCAGCCTCTATCCGACTTACTAGCTGAGACAAGGAGCTCCACGACTTCTTAGTATATTCCAATCCCATTACGACCCTCCATGCGAAATGCTCGGGTTTCTGCCAAGCGAGATCAATATAACACCATCATAGTTTCGCTCGGAATTCTTCGAGAATTTGCAGTAGTAAGCACACCATCAACCTCTACAACAACTCGATAATAATCGACTCGCTTTACCACGTCCTCGACAAAAACCGTTGCGCATTGATTTGTAGTGACATATTCCGCAGCAGTTTCTTTGCGTTTGCGACTAATGCCATCCCCTAAATGAGCGCCAACAATCACCCCAGTGGCCGTGGAGAGAGTTTTGCCGGACCCCCCTCCAATTCTACTGCCAAGCAGACCACCAGTTACAGCACCAACCAGCCCGCCTACCGACCCATACTTTCTGTCAACAGTTTTGCCGATTCTTCCTCCTATGGGACCATCTTCGCGAACTTGTACTAAAACGTCTTTACATACTCTTGTCGGCCTTCGGTTGACGACATCGTAATATACCGGTTCATAGGAAACCACTCGCGCTTCGACATAATCAGCACCATAGACGGATGTCGCACAGAACATAAAGGCAAATGCTAGCAGAACACTCATCGAAAAAACCATACCAGATTTATTTGGCATTATAGCACAATTCTGCGATTTTTTTACACTCTTCATCATATTTTCTTCCAAATAATCTTTATTTTCTTTGTAATATTCGAAAGCAACCAGTTTCGAAATGAGTCTTTTTTTCATTATCCGTAGTAGTCCGAGTGTGCTTCCTCTAGGCATAATATTGCCATCGGTCTTTCAAGCTTCCAAGCTTCCTTTTCCCAAGGAAGCTCGCGATATTCTGCATTTTCCCAATTTTTTGGAGATTTTTTCCACAACGTTTTAGTGTAACAGGCTCCGTGATATACGTCGACTAATTCCTTTTTAGCATATTGCTTAACGTGCACCATTTCGTGACACAATGTCGTGAGCAGATCAAACAGTTTTAGTCCCTTCTGTACACGAATCTCAAATGCTCTTGGGTTGTAGCCGCACAAGACATCAAGCGCGTTAGGGCTACAATCCGCAAAACTTCCGTCGGAAAAATTCTTGAAACGAATAGTGATATCAAGAGTCCGTAATCTCGGAAGAAGTTTTTTTATGCACCAAGTAACCGTAGTATGCGCAATTTTTCTTTCGAAGGCTTTTCCACCGTAAACCGCAACAAGATTTGACATATTTTTGAGTCTCTCTAACAATTTATATAGCTATTTTCTCATAGATAGCGGGTATAGTCAAGGCTTTTTAGGAATTATTTAGCTAGTTGTTAGATCTTTTTGATCTAACCCTAGATCTTTTAATTCCTTTTTAGTCAAATCGCGGAATTTTCTCCTAGATACAGACCACTGTTTCTTGGGTTCTGTGAACCGAATCTCTTGGCCGGCAGTGGGGCCCGCAACCGGCACGAAACCGATCAGCCAGCTGCCCTCAGTGATGTAGATGTGATTTTTTTGGTCGTAATTGCATTTATCCCACTGAGTAATTTCTTGTCGATATCTCATAGTTTTCCTATACGAATATTGATAAAAAGATGCCCCCTTGACGGGGGGCTGTAATATTAAACAATTAGATATTTGCCGGCCTTGATTGCATACTTGGTTCCTTGGAATTCGATGACTTTCCAGCCCCTAGTTCCTGCAGAGGCCTCGCGATAGAGATCTACCGTTTCAGTTACCTCGATTCCTTCTTCGTGAACTTTAGTCGCCAGAAGATTCCAAGATTCTGCCCAAGCCTTAGTGACGCTGATCAATTCGTTCAAAGTAACTGTTCGAAACAGTTTCATTTCTGGAAGTTCGAATTTTACTCCAACTTCGCCGATACGAATATCGCTCAAATCGAATAAATGTCCGTCAATTTCCGCGATTGAATATTGACCAGTCGCGCCCGTAACAAAACTTGCAGTGTAACCCATAAATTTCTCTCTTCTCAATTGATTAAGTAGCTATTATCGACGATTTTGGCAAAAATGTCAAGGCTTTTCGGGAAAAAAATGAGAAGTTTTTAGATCATTTGGTTATAAGAGGGTCGGTTTTTATTACTTACATCAACTCGAAGTGAGGAGCATCAATAAAGGGCCTTCTGCCCTGAGATCTTCTGGTATCGACATAAGAGTTCATCGCATCTTCCATAGATCCGTCCCAATCTCTAATATCGCTAATAGTCCATGCAGCACCCCACCGGACAGAAATGCCGACCTTCTCTGCGCCGAATTTCATTGCATCAGCAATTTCATCATAAATATTGAGTTCCCAGCTGCCGCGGCTGCCAATATAGGCCATAAGATCGACTGCGCGACCTTCTAGGTGTTTGGACTTCATCGTTTGGGACGCACCAGAAGCAACCAGTTCTTCTTGGCGCTGAATAGAACGAACCCCTTCGATCACCCCAAAGTCAATCTTAGTTTCTTCGATTGCGTAGTTAACTACTTGGACTAGATCCGGATCTACTCCGTCCAGTCTTTTCAATGATCTCGATGATAATTTAAATCCCATGATATAATCTCCTATGATTGTTTGAATATTTATGTCGACAATTGGCCCATCTACAGGTCTTCGTTTTCGATCCGCATCCTATAAACGTTAGATACGATTGATTGCGTCGTATTATCCCTGACCTCGACTGTCAGATTCGCTAAAGCACTACTTGTGGGTATCGACATCGCTATCGTATACGCGGTCGGCCAAGTGCTCATGCTAATCCATTGATTTAGTACACCAGAAACACCCGAGGCTGGAGTTGTTACTCTGATTGAATAATTATTTCCTGCACCGGATCCCACTGGAACTGCCCAAGCATTCCAGCTGGACGGGAATGTAAACGCTCCGGAAGTAGTAGATATGCTTCCGTCGGGCCGAAATTCGACAGTCAAATTAGCAGATACTCCAGAAAGAATCTCTATCCGAATATCTCCGGAATTTTCCGGAATAGTTGTTTGGCTGGCCAGTGGCCAAACTTCTGTTTCTATCCCATTCGCATCTACATAAAATACTTTATTGACCGATGCATTGTTGTAATAGACGTTAGATGGAATATTAGTATTGTAATGAAATTTTGTCATATTATGAATTTGAAATATAAAGATTTCCGTTACTGAATGAAACCTTAAGACCTCCGAGGGCCTGGGATGTGGCGGCAGGAACCGTAAGCAGATAATTTCCAAGATCACTAATTTGAGATTCGGTTAATGTTAGAGCTGCTTGATGACCAGTAACAT
>Ga0233432_10000410_pt1 | contig 41180 bp, 29 predicted proteins | sample SI_122_August201_6_FD_179870 | JGI IMG/M metagenome (GOLD analysis project Ga0233432, IMG submission 179870) | Seawater microbial communities from Saanich Inlet, British Columbia, Canada - SI_122_August2016_10_MG | ecosystem: Environmental > Aquatic > Marine > Inlet | place: Canada: British... | reverse complement strand
TTCCCAAATGGTTTGCCATCCGGAACAGTAAACTCACCACGGGCCGCTAGATTAAGAGAGGCATATTTTCTACCTAATGAATCAACGACCGGACCAAAATGATATTCATGGTATTCTCCGGATATCCCAAATGCATCGGTTATACATTCATACCGGTCACAAACGCCATCCTTATTCAAATCGACCAGACGGGTAAGTTCTGGCTTTTGGGCAACATAATACGCTTCCTCTTTCGCGTCGAAATAGATTCCATTCGGCTCCATCAGGTTTTCAGCAAATTTTGTCCACACATCATTTTTTCTTTCCCACACTTCGCCTTCCCATGTACAAATTGCCAAAGTACCGTCGGGTTTATGGCATAAGCCCAACACCGAGACTGAACCACGGGGCAAGGGAACAGATACAATTTTGTATCCATCGGGGACTTGCCCGATAAGAATGGATAGAGATAAAAACAAGAATAAGGGAGAAAGTTTCTTCATGATCTTTAAAATGTTAAGGTGTATGAGTTTGTACCAGCTGGGCTAACTGTGAAGGTATGACTTTTACCATCCACTAAGGTGGCAATTTTCACCGAATCACCCGAGGTTTCATAATGAAGCAAATTAAACTTTTTACCTTTCACTACAATTCTGCTCGCATTTTCGATTTCGTTTCCGGAAATTTCAGATTGTTTTTGGCTTCGACTGTCCAGAGAGGGGGTTTGATTAACATACGCTGATTCCCATCCTTTAATGATTCCCCCAGTTTCAATATCATAGGCTAATAACACTTGATTGGGCAAAAGTAGAAGCAGGGTTCTTGGGGGTAAGCCATCAATCCATTTTCGAATGACTTTTGTTTTTTCGCCTGAACGAACAACTTTGGGAACGCTTCCCTCTAAACTTTTCCCAGTCAGCATCCAATGCTTGCCGTTCAACTTTTGCAACCTGACTCCGAACCTCATCGAATGGGAAGTGGGTTCTTCATGAAGGATTTCCATGTTGTGGATGCCTGCCGATAATTCAAATTCATTATTAAAGAAGGTATCTCGATTTTTTTTATCATTGCTGTAGTGAACTTCTTTACCGTTCACCCAAATCGATGTTCGGCCCTTGCCATTAACATTAAAACGATACTTCCCGGGAGTCTTTATAGACAGTTTAGACTGACCACGTAGAACCCCGTCAAACATTCTCCCCACATAATAGTAGTTTTCCGGCAATCGGGTTTGGGAAGTTGATTCAATCGAATCAAAAAGGTCAGGGTGTAATCTTTTTCCCACAAAATAGTCCCGAGAATAAGTAGAGCGTAGGGTCTGTCGGTTTCCTTCCTGTTTATCAATAATAAATTCGGTGAGCGAATGGAGATCCTCTTCAGGATAGACTAATTTGTAAGCGATCATTTCGGTTCCGGTTACCCCCTGGGCTATACTTCGGTATACAGCATCGTAGGAATCCCCATTTTTCCAGTATGAATCCACCAAGCTCGGGCCAATTCCGCCATCCAGTTTTGGACCATGGCAATTAAAGCAAATTTGATTGTAGACTTCCTGGCCGCGTTTCATATCAGCAAAGCCAATATAAAGTCCAAAATTGAAAATGATGAGGTACTTGAAAAGGTAAAATTTCATTACGCTAAAAATGGATTTTATTTATTGGGAATTCTTGTGAATGTGATCCCGAAATAATCGAGAGTGGAGAAGGTTATAATGATGACAATTTATATTACACTCCGAAATTTCAAAGGCTTGCCAATTAAAGTTATCTAAAAACATAAAAAAAATTCGACACTCCCCATTTAAAAATTGAGTGTTATTTATGAAAAGAAGAGAGTTTTTGACCACAAGTTCAGGTGCATTATGTTTTTCTCATTTGGTAAGGGCTGAAGAACACTCCTTTAAGGGAAAAATTAAAAAGGCGGTTAAATTCGGGACTAAACCCAATGAAAAACAAATGCAAAAGTTGAAGGATTTGGGCTTTGATGGCATTGAGGGATCTGGACCAGGGCTGCAAATCGAGCCAATGAAAATGGCCTGCTCGAAATTTAAGTTGCCTATGCACGGGGTGGTTTACAATAAACATTGGAAGGTTAGGTTGTCCGATCCAAATCCGGAGGTTCGCGAAAAAAGCAGAATCGGGCTAGTACAGGCCATGCGAGAGGCAAAGGGAGTCGGTGGAACGTCTGTGCTTTTGGTACCTGGTCGAGTTAAGGGCGACCAAGAAACTCACCAACACGTATGGGATCGTTCCATTGAGCAAATTCGTAAACTGATTCCTTTGGCAAGCGAACTAAAGATACATATTCTGATTGAAACCGTATGGAATGGGTTTTGTTACAAGCCTGAACAGTTTAGGGATTATATCGATGCAATTGATAGTCCCTGGGTACAGGCGTACTATGATATTGGAAATATGCAAAAATATGGACCCAGTCATGAGTGGATCCGTGTTCTTGGAAAAAGAACTTTAAAGCTGGATGTTAAGGACTGGGGCTCCAAGAATGGATTCTGTCCACTCGGGCAGGGAGATGTGGAATGGAAAAAAGTCCGCCACGAACTTGAGAAAATAGAATTTAGAGGTTGGGCAACCCGAGAGGGTAATGATGGAGGAGTCGAAAAGACTGCCCAATTGATGAATCGAGTACTAGGTCTTTAATTGATCCTCAAGGATAATTCTCAAAAGAATAATTTATGGCAGTCAGAATGGAGCTACTTCAACGACAAGTCCGTCCAGTTCATCTGTCATTTCAACTTGGCAGCTTAAACGGCTACGCTCATCCGTATCACTCTCTAAATCAATCAAATCTTGCTCAGCCTCGGTAGCACGCCCTGCTTTGTCTAACCATTCGGGTTTAACCTTAATGTGACAGGTAGCACATGAGCAACAACCGCTACATGCGCCTTCAATTCCTTCAACATCATACTCTCTCGCTATCTCCATTAAGTTCCCGACCGCATCTGCGACCACGACTTCGTTTCCACTTGGGGTAATGTAAGTAACCTTTGCCATAGTAAATACAATAGTTATCAAAGTAAGAAATTCAACAATTTAGGGAAGGTACGGTTCATAACTGTAGCCGATTGAATCGAGCATTTCCATTAAACGCCTCCCATAGCGGACATAAATTTCCTTGGGGTCTTCATCTGTCTTATTTATGGAATCAGTAGAATGAAATACAGCCGCTAAATGAGGTTCGATAGATATACCACCAGTATATCCGCTATTTTTTAAGTCAGTCATAATTTCCAACACGCGACCATCTCCATCTCCTGGGTATACATATAATTCTTGGTTATTATTATCAGCCGATGGATTAAGACAGTCTTTTACATGAACATAAGCAATATGTTGCTTAACTTTGTGATAAAACTCCAATGGATCCTGCCAAGGTTCCCCAACCTTTGAGCGATCGCGATTAAAAGCAGGATTAGCGGTATCAAAGACAAGTTTCATGCCAGGAATAGCATCGGTTAATTCAAGTGTATGCTGCCAACTCATACCTCCATAGTTCATGCAGTTCTCATGAACCGCCGTAATACCTTCTGCGGCAAACGCTTCGACGATTAATCGAAGTCTTCGAATACGTTCTTCAACAAATTGCTCCTCTCCTTCAAGCACTTTGTAGCTCATTACCCGAACGAACTTTGCACCCAATTTTTTCATTCGAGGTATTGCTCTATTGATCTCCTGTTCAGTAATTAAAAAATCATCCCTAACATCCTTACCCCAATTTCCAATCGCAGAACCAAATGCATTTATATAAACACCTGAGCCATCAAGTGCCGTAACCACTTCATCAAATTCTCCATCTGTAATGTCATGAATATTTTTGCTATTTATGAAACGTGATTCTATTGCGTTCCATCCCAATTCTTTAGTCACTTTAATTTGCTCAAAAATGTTTTGAGATGCTTCGTCTGCAATTCCAGTTAGGTACATATAATATTTCTTTAAAGGTTTATTTTAAGTCCATTTTTTTTGATAGATTCGTAGATTGCACAAATTAATTCAACCGAACGGCGACCTTCGTTCCCATCTATCGTCGCTTTTCCGCCACAATTTAATGCATTTAATGCATTTTCAAAGTTTCTTTGATGCCATTGAAAATCAATCGCTTTAGGGTCCGCGGCTCCCGCACCAGATTTTAATGATTTCATTCCGAATTTATCTAAAATTTCCTCATCTGTAGATAAAGTGTTCTTTAAATCCCATATACTAAATTTGTCGTCCACCATCATAATAGAGCCTTGGTCACCGCAAATATGAATAGATGCAGGCAACCCAGTTTTTGAAAAACAAGCGGTGGAGGCCTGAATCACACCTCTGGCTCCAGACTTAAAATCCACCATCGCGACCGCAACATCTTCAACTTCAATTCCTTCATGAGATTCTAAACCTCCAGATGCGGCAACAGACTTAACATCGCCCATGAGGTGAAGCATTAGGTCAATGGTATGTATAGATTGATTCATTAAAGCACCACCACCATCCAATGACCATGTTCCGCGCCATGCTCCACTGTCATAATACTCTTGGGTTCTCCACCACTTAATCGCTGTATCGCAAAGAACAATCTTCCCCAACCTGCCTTGATCAATCGCATTTTTAAAAATAGCAGTTGAATCATTGAACCTCCTTGGAAAAATCCCAGATAATGAAACACTATTTTCTTCGCAGAGCACCATCATTTCATCGATTCTTTCAGGTGTAACTTCCAGTGGTTTCTCGCAAATAATATGCTTGCCTGCACGAGCAGCTGCAGAGACATGCTCTAAGTGCACACCACTCACCGAACAAATAGTCACCACATCCATATCGGGGTGACTTAAAAACTCATCAATATTTGAATAACTCTGACAATGGTAATTCTTCCCAAAGGCTTTTGCCCGATCCGGTTTCCTTGCGTATGCGGCGACCAACTCAGCATTATCCATCGCACCAAGTGCCCGTGCATGAAAATCGGCAATGACACCGGCTCCAATAATTCCGACCTTGTATGTTTTTTTATCCATTATCTTTCTTATCCTGAATCCTTACTTAAAGCTCCAGTAGTTTTAAGTTCTTAAATTTATAAACCTGCCCTTTTTCGCCATGATGTTGGATGGCAATAAAACCCTTACTATCCGTGTCATCTATCAGATCGGTTGTAATCACACCATTCACCCAAATTTTAACCTTATCTCCAAGACAACGAATTTTGTAATGATTCCAAGAATTACGCTTCAAAGCCATCTTTCGTGCATCTCCCCAATTTTTTTTATTATATGGATGATCCAATGGTTTCTTCGGGTGAATCCAACCTCTTCTACCTTCATCATAAAACCCTCCTGACCATCTTCGATCTGAACCATCAACCTCAGCTTGATAACCGAACAAGGATCCATTTTCTCGCTTTTGTGATCGAAATAGAATTCCTGAGTTAGCTTTACCCTCTGGTAATTTAATCTCGGCCATCATCTCAAAGTCAGAGAACTGTTTATCAAAAGTTAAGAAAAATTTTTTATTCGCCACGAGTTCAATCACTCCATTTCGCACACTTGCCTCTCCATGAGGATAGGGATTGTGCCATCCGGATAGATCCTTCCCATTAAAAAGATCTTTCCACTCAGAGTCTTTTCCATAGGAGAAAAAACTCCCAAGCATGAAAAGTAAACTAATAGTTGAAATTTTCGCTACATTTAAAATATTCATTAAAACAATGGGTTATAAATTGTAAGGCAGGAGAAGTAAATTGACGTTCGGCTTAACTCATGTAAAGCATAATGCCAATTTCTTAAAATATCTATGAAAGTACTACTTACTACCACATCATTCCAAGATACTCCCGGACCACACCATCAAATTCTGAAAGAAGCAGGTGTTGAACTTGTCTGCGAAAGAGGTCCGCTTACCGAAGAAAGAATGCTTGAGTTAGTTGGTGATATAGATGCGTTTTTATGTGGTGATGACGAAATCACGCAAGCGGTTATTGATAAAGCCCTGCCAACTCTAAAGGTAATTTCAAAATATGGTATTGGGTTGGATAAGATTGATACTGAATATGTTGAAGCTAAAGGAATCCCTCTTACTTTCTGCCCGGGTGTAAATCATACAACGGTAGCTGAGCATACCTTCGCCCTTATGTTGGCTCTTTTCAGAAAATTAGTTAAAGAGGCTAACCATGTCGCTGCCGGAGAGTGGGTCAGGTTAACAGGAAACGAAATCATGGGTAAGACACTGGCAGTGATTGGACTGGGCAGAATTGGAAAAGAAGTAGCTGTCCGAGCTCATGCATTTGGAATGACGATTGTGGGATTTGACCTATATTGGGATGAAGGTTTTGCTGTAAAGTATGGAGTTAAAAGATGTGATTCAGCCGAAACAGCCATAAACCAGGCAGACATTATCAGCCTACACACCAACCTTTCGGATGAAACTAGAGGCATGATCAATGAAGCAAGTCTGGCCAAAATGAAGGATGGGGTAGTCATACTCAATTGTGCAAGAGGGGAGATTGTAAATACCCAAGATATGGTAAATGCATTAAATTCTGGAAAGGTTGGAGGCTACGGCACGGATGTACTAGATATCGAACCACCGCCATCTGATCATCCTTTACTGTCTGCACCCAATACGGTCATTACCCCGCATGTTGGGTCCCGTACCTTTGAGTCAGTTGAAAGACAGGCGACCATGGCAGCGAAAAACTTAATTTTAGCATTACAGGGGCGGGCTCCGCTTGCCCAAGCAAATAATTCACCGCTAACTCCTCATATGTAATTCGTTTCTCATGAGCTCTCAAGAAGACCAATTTTATATCGTCCCTCCAGCTATCCATGATGAAGTAGTTTACAAAGCGTACCGAAGACGGGGTTTCGACGACTCCGAATGTAACGCTGCTGCGAAATTCTCTGCGTATGCAACCACCCACGGGATTCGTACTCATAATGCACTGAAAGCCTTGCATCTTGATGATCTTTTTGGGTCGAAAATGGGGGGATGTAAACCATCAGCTAAAATCCTCAAGAAAGAAAGTCGATTTGCTTCCTCAGAAGTATGGGACTGTCAGTTTAAACTAGGACAGGCGACTGCTTACGAAGCTATGGAGCGCTGTATAGAATTGGCTGACAAGTACGGAATAGGTCAAGTATCGGTAGATCATGCCTTCCACTACCTTTGGGGTGGAGGTTATGTGATGGATGCAGCCAAAAAAGGCTATATCGCATACACTAACTGTACAGCCTCGATCACCGAGGTTGTCCCCTTCATGGGGAGCGAGCCCACGCTTGGCACGAACCCTCACTCATGGGGATTCCCTACTATGGATGCAATCGGGTTTCCTGTCGTAATTGACTGGGCAACATCTGTTATCGCCATGGGTCGAGTCCAGCAACTTAAGCGGGAAGGAAAAAGCTTACCAACAGGAGCAGCTGTGGATAAAGATGGTAACGAGACGACTGATCCAAATAAAGTTGCGGCTCTAAAACCATTCGGGGCTCACAAAGGGTACGGACTTTCTTTAATAAATGAAATTATGGCTGGTTTTATCGGGGCATCTAAGCCTACACTACGTAGCAATCATTTAGATGACGGAGATAAGCATACACCCAATTTTTATTTCCAAGTCATTCACCCAGAAGCACTGAGCTCGAATAATTTTGCTTTTGGGCGAACCCAATCCGATAATCTTAAAATTATTCTTGAAGACATCTTAGCTGGAGGGAACAAAAATTGTATTGTCCCGGGTCAATTCGAAGCAGAATTTGCAGAAAGAACCGAACAAGCAGGGGGACTTCTTTTTTCAGAAAACGAAATCTTAGAATTTAATAAAATTGCGACTGAATGTGGAGCAACTCCATGGACGGCGAGTACTTTAAATAAAGAATCATAAAACTTCATCATAATGAGCTTATCAATACGCCCCGAATCTGAATGCAATTACGACTTAATTTCACTGGGTGAAATTATGCTACGCCTTGATCCTGGAGAAGGCAGAATACGTACTTCCCGTGAATTTAAAGCATGGGAAGGTGGTGGAGAGTACAATGTAGCACGGGGTTTACGGCGTTGCTTTGGTTTAAAAACCGGAGTCGCCACTGCTTTTGCTGATAATGAAATTGGACGCCTCATTGAAGATTTCATTCTTCAGGGAGGCGTGGATACTTCACTGATAAAATGGTTACCTTATGATGGGTTGGGGAGAGAAGTACGCAATGGACTGAACTTTACGGAACGAGGATTCGGGATTCGTGGTGCCGTTGGTGTCCCCGACCGTGGGCTTACCGCATCAAGCCAGTTAAAACCAGGGGACTTTGATTGGGATGATATATTTGGCAAGCAGGGCGTTCGCTGGTTTCATACTGGAGGTATTTTCGCTGCCCTCTCTGAATCAACCGCAGCGGTCACCGCAGAAGCCGTACAATCTGCACAAAAATACGGAACCATCGTATCTTATGATTTAAACTATCGGCCCTCGCTATGGAAATCGATTGGAGGAATCAAAAAGGCTCAAGAAGTAAACCGTGAAATCGCACGAAATGTAGATGTCATGATCGGAAATGAAGAAGATTTCACCGCCTGCCTTGGCTTCGAAGTGGAAGGTGTGGACGAAAATATTTCCAATATCGAAGTCGATAAATTCAAGAACATGATTAACCAAGTCGTGGCCGAGTTCTCCAACTTTAAGGCAACCGCTACAACACTGAGACGCGTAAAAACCGCCACAATTAATGATTGGGGAGCCATCTGTTGGGAAAATGGTAATTTTTATGAAGCGACTCATCGACCAGAATTGGAAATCATGGACCGGGTGGGTGGGGGAGACAGCTTTGCGTCTGGCTTAATTTATGGCTTCCTCCAAGGGCACGACGGAGACAAAGCAGTTAATTATGGGGCTGCTCATGGGGCGCTGGCCATGACTACACCAGGCGACACTTCAATGGCCACACTTAATGATGTAGAGAAAATCGTTAGTGGTGGAGGTGCCAGAGTCGTTCGGTAATCATATTAAATCATAAAAATCATGAATGAATTATTTCATATAACCGACAAGGTAATCGTAGTAACAGGTGCAACCGGTATCTTAGCTGGCGGTGCAGCACAATATTTACAGAGAAACGGAGCGTCAGTTGTCTATTTAGGAAGAAATCAAACAAGAGTGGACAAGGCATTATCTGAAGCTAAAACCATTTCAGGAAATTGCATGGGACTAACCTGTGATGTACTTGATGAAGAGGCTCTTTCCGAAGGATACCTAGAGGTTATTGAAAGGTTTGGTAAAATAGATGCTCTAGTTAATGGTGCGGGTGGTAATATGCCAGGTGCAACGATAGGCCCCGATAAAGAAATTTTTGATTTAGAGCTTAATGACTACAGCAAAGTCATGGACTTAAATCTTAAAGGAACGGTTATCCCGACAATTGTCTTTGGAAAAGCATTCAAAGAGCAGAAATATGGATCCATCATCAATTTTTCATCTATGTCCTCCACGCAAGCACTTACTCGTGTACTCGGTTATTCAAATGCAAAAGCGGCGATCGATAACTTCACCCGTTGGATGGCAACTGAGATGGCATTAAAATATGGTGATAAAGTAAGAGTTAACGCTGTCGCCCCAGGATTTTTCATTTCAAAACAAAATAAAGCACTTTTAACAAACGAGGATGGAAGCTTCACCGAGCGTGGACAACAGGTAATCAACAAAACACCTTTTAAGCGTTTCGGAAAACAGGAAGAAGTCTACGGGGCAATTCACTATCTGTTATCGGATGCATCTTCATTCGTAACCGGCACGGTTATGGCAGTGGATGGAGGCTTTTCCTGTTTTTGCGGAGTCTAACTGCTTCTTGTATAAAAAGATCTGACAATGCCAATGAAAGCCAAATATTATTCCACTTCGGATTTGGCGAAAAAAATGGGTACATCCCGTCAGGTTATTTCAGCGATTATCAACGAGAGCTGGAAGGAAAAGCGCATATCACAGGCAACCTATGACCGCGTAACTAAACAGATGAATGAAATAGGGTTCGTGCCTAATCGTACTGCTATTTCACTCAAGAAAAATAAAAGGGACCGAATCGGACTACTCTGCCACGGTCCGCTCTACTCCCATACCTCTGTGGCTCTCGAGAAGTTAAACCACTACTTTCTTGGCTCACAAAAATCAGTGGAGATCCACATGAGTAATGAGGGTGACCTTTGTGAGTCTGTAAAAGAAATGATGGGAAATCGGGTGGACAGTCTGATAATTATTATGAGTCCGATGCTACAAAATTTTGGTGAAGAAGATTTGATGGAAAAATCATTAACTCCATTCCTCAGTGCGGTCCCACACTTCTTTTACAATTTCCCCTTTGAAGTGCATTCGCCAGATGTGGCTCAAACCCTATTGAAGTGCGGTGGCCATTTAATAGGGTTCTCTAGACCCGACGCCTATGTCCCGTTCATTAAACGCCTACTTACAAAAAGACAGGGTAGGCTTTTGATGGATGAAAAAATTCATTCTTTTATCAAGAAATATTCAAAGACCCAAAAGTTGCTTTCAAAACTGAAGCAAGTGGTGACTTACCCAAACCCACAAGGGGGCAAATTAAGAGAGAATCCATTTTTATTAGGTCGGAAACTAGCTCAGAATCTTTTACCGCAAATTAAAGATTCGAACTTTGATTATTTGGTTACTTTTTCCGATGGAATCGCACAAGGCGTTGCCCAGTATTTAGATGAGCAGAACATTTCGATCCCCGATGAACTGCAAATTCTTGGTTTTGATAAGATTGATTCGATTGAATTCCTCAAGTTCCCCACATCAACGATCGAAGTGCCGGTAAACGAAATGATTGAAAAACTCATCACCTTAATAGAGAAACCTCCTGGTAGAAACTTTGAGCATCTTTGCATGACAAAACTACATCTCTTTTGATGAGTGCTAGAAAAGCCCCTTAAATAACATTCTAGCCGCAAGTGAAATAGTGCAACTGGAGTGAATGGATAATTCACAAAACATTGAAGCCTAGTAATTTTCGAAAAATAAAAGTCTCGAAATATGCTTCCTGATTCATTATCTGATATCGTTTTTTCATTTGGATGGACATTACTTATTACTACTTTAATACGCTTTCGCTAAACGCAGTTGGTTTGCCAATAGGCAAATTCAAAACCTTTCAGGAAAAGTTTGTTGTTACAGAAAAGTAATGAAAAAGAATTCTTCTTCCCGAAAAAAATCTCAAGCTAGCGAAAATTCATCATCGACTCATCAAAATATTCAGGTGGTGCAAGGTTCGTCTTCTCAGGCAACTGAGCAAAAAGCGATTACGAATCGAAATTTTAGCCTGGAAAAGGTGGTTTATTCATTTGCCGCAGTCTTGATATTTATATCAGGCATTTATTTTGGTACCGAATATCTCCCCGCTGATGTGGAAGATGTACAGACATTTCCCCTGAAACCGGTTCCATCCATAAAAAAAGAAAATAATCTCTATAAAAGGAGTTCGACCTCCACATACTTTGAACCTGAAGATTTCTTCCCCGCCGCTGAATTCCGTAGACAAGGCGCCATCCTTATAGGTTGTCAAAATAACCTCAACAAGATGTCTAAACTTTATGTCGATATCGCCAGAGCTATAGGTGGCAGAGTGCCTCTAATTGGTGTGGTCCCCACAGAAATGCAGGCACTTGAGGGAGCAAACATTATGAAGGGGCATGGACTACCTCCGGAAGCAATGAGGTTTATAGCTATGCCATCGAATTCAATTTGGATCCGGGACTACGCACCCTTTATTCTCCGCTACGACCAAGATCGTGCACTCCTCATTGATGCCAGATACCAGACCCGTACCGAGCGGGAAAGAAGAAAACAGGACGAATATTTCAGTATGGAACTGGCCCATATGCTAGATCTACCAGTTCGGTCAATTCCTCTGATGCTCGAAGGTGGCAATCTGCTGAGCAATGGGGATGGCATGATCCTTACAAGCGGCAAGACCATTGCAGTCAATGAACAGCAAGGTAACTTCCAGCCAGACCAGTTAATGGGCATGTTCAACGACTACATGGGAGCTAATAGCGTCTATTCATTTGCTCCCTTGATGGATGAACCCAATGGACACATTGATATGTTCGTTACCTTACTCAACAAGAACATCGCAGTTGTTGGTCAGGTTTCTCCGGGCATAGATCCCGAGAGTAGCAAAAACCTTGATGAAACAGCAAACATGCTTGCATCCCTGAATACAACCGTGGGGCCAATGAAGGTAAAAAGAATTCCCATGCCGCCTAAATGGGGCTCGGATTGGCGATCCTATACCAATGTGATTATTGCCAATAAACTTCTATTGATGCCTTCATTCAGCGATGTGGACCCGGCTATTGAAAGCAAAGCTGAAGCTGTTTACCGTTCAGTTCTTCCTTCTGACTGGGATGTCAAGCGAATCAATTGTGATAAACTGGTGCTTCACCACGGACAGCTTCACTGCATCAGCTACAATATTCCCAATTTTATTGATGTGGATAATCTTCTAAATCAAGCGATACCCCAGCTTAATCAATCTACGGACTGAGTCAGAGGTTTAGACATCACTACGGCACCCAAAATTAAGCTGCTGCCCATAATTAATCTCAGTAAGTCCTCAGTGCCCATGGATTCGATCTCACCAAAAACAAGTAAAGAACAGAGAATCGCCAGGGGCACGACTGCATTATTAAAAGCAGCCAAGGTACCCGGGTTTACCTTTGTGGCTCCTTTGTTCCAAAGAAAAAAGCCTAGGCCAGATGCTACGATACCTAGGAAAACAATTGATTGCCATTGCTCCATACTGATATCGAGATTTGAGAAATCAGTAAGTAAAAAACTAAAACACCCAACACTTACAAATCCTCCCAAGGAAAGAAGGGCAAAAACCGAATGATCCACAATCTGCGGATTCTCTTTTTTCCAGTCACGATATGTCACTTGACCAAAGGCAAAGGACAACCCGGCTACTTGCATAAGAGAAAACCCCATCCAAATATCTCCCGAAGGAACGCTTTGTGCCTTGATGATCCCAGCACCGACAACCGAGAGTAGAGCCACCAATATAAGTTTTTTCGAAAAGCTTTTCTGTCTAAAATTGTGTATCAGTACTACATAAATGGGGGTAGTAATGGAAAAAACAGCCACGATATGTGAGGGTATATATTGAAAAGCTTTCATATAACACCCGTACATGACTCCAAACTGAATAGCCCCAATCAGCACCAATTTCATCCGATCTATCGCACCGATTGTTCTTATTCTGAGAAAAATAAGAAAAATAACGGATGCGATCCCCAACCGTAAGGTTGCCACCAAAAAGGAATCCAACCCTACCAAGGAACTTCCAATTATACCAAAAGAAAAAGCCCAGATGATTGAAACAACCGCAAGATAGATCATCTATCTCTCCGGTTTAGAACGATTACCAACTGTAAGTCGCCCCAAAGGAAAACTGATCTCCCCGCCCAGGTGTACCAGGAATATCCTGAAACTCCTCATCCCAGGGCTTATCGTAGGCAAGGAAAAGCTCGAGGTCATTAAACTTGGCGGGGTAAAAACTAGCCGCAAGGTGAGAATTAAATGCACTATCGGGTCCAGTTCTAATTTCATTTTTTCTTTGTTCTCTCCATTCGTTATCTACCCTTATTTGGACATTATTCACGGGATCCCACTTTACTCCAAGAGTTACTCTGTTTTCGGGGTAATTAAGAGCATAAAAGCTACCGACAAAATCGGGCTTCTTGTAATCTTCTTTTTTCTTTAAGTAGGAGTAGCTTGCGATTGCTTCAAAGTTTTTCCATGTTCTAGACCCGATTAATTCAAATCCAAATGTTTTTGTATCAACTGGATTTGCGGTACGGTTTTCATCTCCTGCAAAATAAGTCCAGTCAGTCAGGTCATCGTCCCATCTATAGAATATACTTGAATTAATCTTCCACTCACCAGTTTCAAGATAGTGTCCTATTTCAATCGTCTCGGAGGTTTCTCTGCCCAAACTGTGGTTACTTCTGAAAAGACCGCCAGTATCATTGCCCCCAATAGCTGTATAACCTACAACCTGTGAAGATTGTGAGTATCCTAGGTAGGTTTCGGAATAGGAATCATCAATAGTTTTTTGTCTTATAATCCTGAAAACTGGAGAGACTTGAGAACTGTTTCTATTGGTGTCATCAAATGTCGCTCCTGCTTTAAGGATAAATTTTTCGTTCGCACTTGTCTCTATTGAGTACTCAGGAAGAATAGTGAATTTAAAGTATTCACGAGATGTGAAATCACCTCTATCTAATCCTTTGTATCTAGTCCCGTTATATTCAGTAAAAGTGTCAATCTGGTCACTGCAGAATTGAGTGTGATAGTTAATGGAAAAATCTTTGTTAACAAGGTGATTTCCCGAAATAGCTAAGCCAGAAATTTTAGTTTCATGATAACCTGCCCATTGGGTAGAGCCAATGACCCAAAGAGGAACATCGCGTTTTAAAATGTAGTGATCAGTTACAATTCTGTGGAAAAGACTAGCCTCCCATGAGCTATCTTCGTTGTAGGACTGTCTATGATTTAGGGAGAAGAGTTGTGTTTGGTAATCTTCCGTCTCTTTTCTTTCAGGATTTGCGGTATACATACCCGGCCATCCGTAAAACTTATCCTGATATCCCGCGAAAAGGTCAGTTTGAGAATCTGGTCCAAGTAACTGTATTCGACCAGAGGCTCGAGAGAAAGAGTGATCTCCATAGGGAATAGTACCGTCACTCTCCGATCGGGAACTTTCAATTTCCGCTCCCCATGTCCAATCTTTCGAGTCTCCATAGGCACCAGTAATCGCATTATGAATACGCTGGAAATTTAGGTCATGGTCTCCACCACCGATCGTCAGACTTCCTCCCTTGGTCATTTCACTCCATGAATAGGATACGGTACCCACACTACTGTTGAACCCGCGAAGTGCATTATCCGCACCGGTTAACACTTTGGGTTCCCCCAGCATTTCCGGAGCAATAGGGAGTTCGGTGGTGTAGTGCCCAGTTTGTGGATCCATGAGAGTGGCACTGCCTACTTGAATTCCAGTATTCTCAAAAGTTCCTCCCCTTATGCTCAGATCTCCCTGAGCTTCTGCCATATTTCGCGATTGCATATCCACACGCGGATCAAAGTCTAAGTTGGAAATAGGTGTTTCGTAAGTAGTTACCGGGCGCTGGTTGGCTGTTTCCTGTCCCATCACGGTAAGCATAGGCAATTCATTAGTATCACGATTCTCTTGAGCAAAAGAGACAGCATTGAATATAAAGTAAGCTAAAAAAACAAAACGAGTTAACATTCATTCTTTTAAATCACACCCAAAGAATTCGTTCAATCGTTAACAATTCACAATTTTGTATTTAACAATCAATACTGCCTATTCTTGTAAAAAAGGAATAATTTGGTTTCAATACCGACATGACAATCGATCAAGTACAACCCGAAGAAATCTACCTGGCTGGTGGATGTCTCTGGGGAGTACAGGAATTCATCCGTCATCTACCAGGGGTTATCGAAACAGAGGCGGGTAGGGCGAACGGCACATCTCAGTCCATAAATGGGGAATACGACGGGTATGCCGAATGCGTCCGTACCCAGTTTGCCCCTTATCAGCTAACCATTCGTCGATTGGTCGAATACTTCTTTGAAATTATTAACCCTTACAGCATCAATCAACAGGGTCCTGATATTGGAGAGAAATACCGTACCGGTATTTACAGCAAATCAGATTATCATCTCCAAGAAGCAAAGACATGGATTGAATCGCGAGAAGACAGCGATCGCATTACATTAGAAGTCTTACCCCTGATGAACTATCTCCGCAGTGACGAAGAGCACCAAGATCGCTTAACTCGTGACCCCGATGCTAATTGCCATATTCCTCGTTCAACTCTCTTTAAATATAAATCCTAAGCTATGAACAAAAAATATTACCTCAGTAGTTTATTTGCATATGGGGCATTTTTTTTACTTTTTACCACAACAACCAAGGGACACGAAGGTCCTGACCCATTGGGCCATTGGATAGGGCATTCCAATTGTGTTAAGAATGGTAAGCTAATTTCGAGACTTGGACCTAATGGCAGTCTTTCCTTTAAACCTACTTTTATCAAAGACAAAGAAGGGGAGTCTCTTCTCTTTGAAGGGCCTAAGGCCAAGTGTCTACTTGCAGCTGACTTTAAGTCCGTGTCTGATTCATTGCCAAGCAAAGCTCTCACTGTATCGGCATGGGTTAGCGTTAGTACTTCTCGTCAGTGGGGCGGGGTCTTGGGGGTGATTCAGGACAATGGGGACAGGGAAAAAGGGTGGATTTTGGGATACAATGAATCCACCTTCTATTTCGGATTAGCAACAGAGGGTGCGGATGATGGAGATGGGAAGATGACTTACCTTAAAGCGAAGACAAGGTATAATCTGGGGAAATTACATCACTTAACTGCGACTTATGACGGAAATAAAACTGAGATTTATGTGAATGGTAATCTGGAGAATACGACTACCACTCAAGGCGGGAATATTCTGTATCCAGATACTGCACCATATGTTCTCGGTGCTTACCAGGACGCGGATGAATTCTATCCCCATCATGGCCGAATTCGAGATGCCAAAGTTTTCGGACAAGCAGCCACAGCGGAATGGGTCTCCAAAGAATTCGAACATCATGAGTCTCTTGCAAACGAGAAATGGAACGATATCGAACCGTCTTTTAAAGTTCTTGTGGAGCCCTACCTTCAGTTTGCGACCAAGAAATCGATAACCGTAATGTGGCAAACCAGTCAGAAAGCATCTTCAATTGTTCATTTTAGTACAACCATTGCATGTGATCAAAAAATTGAAGGCAATGCTTCAGGAATACATGAAGTCATTATTGAGGGACTTGAACCAGAGACCCAATATTTCTACAGGGTAGAATCACGATCAGTTGCGGGAACTTCCTACTTTAGTGAACCAGCAACCTTTAAAACAGCTGTAAATGAAGAGACTCCTTTTGCCTTTGCGGTGATCAGTGATACGCAAGGTAACCCAAAGGTTTCCGGTGAGTTGTCAAAACTCTCTTGGGGGCAGCGTCCCAGTTTTCTTCTCCACCCTGGGGATTTGGTATCCACGGGTAAAAACCGGGATCATTGGCTGAAACATTTCTTCCCCGGTATGCGCCCGCTTATCAATCATGTTGCCTTTTATCCCGTGCTTGGAAATCACGAACAAAATGCGAAGTACTATTACAATTATGTTTCTCTTCCCAAACCCGAGTATTACTACGCTTTCAATTATGGAAATGCCCGCTTTTTCATGATCGATACTAATCAGAAAGTAAATCCCGGTTCGGTTCAGTATAGTTGGTTAGAAAAAGAACTGGCCAATTCGGATGCCGAGTGGAAATTTGTATGCCACCATCACCCGCCTTATTCATCGGATGAAAACGATTACGGTAATTTGTGGAAAACCAATCAGGGTAAGCATGGTGATCTGCGAGCCCGTGAACTTGTTCCCCTTTACGAAAAATATGGAGTCGATGTCGTCTGGAATGGACACATTCATTCTTACGAAAGAACTTGGCGAGTTTTAGCGGGAAAGGCTGTGGAAGCGGGAGGGCCCTTTTACATGATCACAGGCGGGGGTGGAGGAGGATTGGAAACTCCGGCACCCACTCGACCCTTCTTTCAGAATAATGTCCGCCGTGGACATCACTATGTTATGGTTCACATCAACGGAGGAACTCTCGAAATGAAGGCTTTCACTCTCGATGACCGTCTTTTCGACTACCACAAAATCGAGAAGTAGTGAGCCTTCGTTCCTTGAAGAGTACTTCGATGACTATTTCAATTTATAATCGCTGGGCATGATAAGAGTTCAGATTTAGATCGACCAAGATGGTTTCCATAAAATATTTGGGTAATTTTAGCTAAACTGGGAGTTAGTTTTAGTAATGTTAATTTTTTTAAAACAAACTATATTTTGTCTTTTCGGCTCTTTGGTAATTTTTTGTACAAATACGAGTGGGCAGTCTCATTTGGAAACTAAGAAGTGGGAAAACATTCCCTTTGTTACTCGCTCGACCGGAGAGTTACATCTAGATGTATTTCGACCGAGTGACAGCAAGAAAAGACCTGCAGTTCTATGTCTTCATGGAGGCTTTTGGGCAAAGGGTTCCAAAAAGTTCATGATTCCACTTGCCGAAGGATTAGTGGAAAAAGGTTATGTTGCCGTGTGTTCCAATTATCGCCTCACGGATGTGGCACCGGCACCCGCTCAGTTGCATGATGTATTTTCTGCAATTCGCTTCCTTCGTGAAAATGCAGATGATTATGGGATCGATCCAGAAAAGATTGGAGTGACAGGCTCTTCCGCAGGAGGATACCTTGCTGTGATGGCAGCTACTTTTGATGGAGGTGATCCACTGGCTCGCCCGAATGCAGCGGTCGGAATGGGAGCCCAAACGGATCTTACATCTCCGCATATCCAAAATTCAAGAGTTTTGAACTGGTCAAAATTCATGGGTGGATTTTACCACCAAGTTCCACAGAATTATACCAGCCAATCTCCAATAAATCATCTCAGCCCAGATGACCCGCCAATCGCTATTATATGTGGCGAGTACGATAAACCGTCCACGCGGGCAAATTCTTTTCGTCAGCAAGCATTTCGACTCGGAATCCCTACTTCATTAAGCGAAATCGCAGGAGCCCCGCATGGATTACTTAAGACTGCCGAGCATCGTCAAATTGCCATCGAAGCACTCGATGATTTTTTTGAAGTTTATCTTGGCAAGGAGAAATATGGAACCATCAAGCTCGATATTAAAATCGACTTACCCGAAAAGTCACCGGAGCCGTTGACCAATAACTGGACGAGGTTGGGCGGTAGTTATAACGGATGTGAGGGAGCACATTGGGTTCGATTTCCCGGTGGACTTAATGTTCCTGCTCAAATTGAACTGGTCTATGCTGCCCATCACGATGGTTTATTGTTTCGCTGGAACGAAAAACGAGGACTTAGACTCTGGGTTGAATCGACACCCGAAATTAGTACATTACGACCAATGGAAGCCGGTAAGGATGGCTTTTATGCGGTCGCACAGACTACCCGACAGCTCGTTTCTTTATCCAGTCAGGGCGAAATTAGTGAAGTACTAGCGGATCGAGTAGGGGATCAAAGAATAAATCGCCCAAACGACTTACGAGTCAATCCCAGTGATGGAAGTGTATGGATTACCGATCCGAATTTTCTTTTCCGATTGCGTAAGTTAGAGAAACAGGAATTACCGGGGCAATATGTGCTTCAATATGATCCAACAACAGAACAGTTAACCGCTCCGATTAAATCCCTGGAGCTACCAAATGGCATCGCTTTTGATCGAGGCGGAAAAACTCTTTTTATTGGTGATTCAAGACAACGAAAACTCTTCCGCTTTGCTGTAAATAGTGATGGAAAACTAATTTCCGACACCCCAGAACTAGTGGCGAGTTTTCCGAAAGGATTAGATGGAGTTTCATTGGATCCAAAGGATAACTTATGGGTAGCTTGTAATGAGGGGGTATCCATAATTTCTCAAAGCGGAAAGCCAATCGCACAACTTAGATTACCCGAGCGTGCTACATCGATCGACTTCATGGTTGATGACAGTAGCGACTTCCACTGGGTAGCAGTGACTACAAATAAGTTTGCATATGTGGCTAAGTTTCAATTCTAGTCTTAAAAAAATTAAGGATCTGAAAGTATCCCTAACTTTCAAACCCTGCTTCCAAACAAATCTTGCGGGAAAAGTAATAATATATGGGCAATTTCTAAGCAGTCGGGAGTTTATTTGATAACATGAAAAATAATGTACAGTTCCCATATTCTGAACTCCACTTCAAACGTCGTACCTTCGTAAAAGGTTTGGCAGCCGTAACGGCACTACAAAGTGCCCCTTATATTTCTTCGGCTATACCGGGAAAAACGAAGAAACTTGGCCTCGCAATAGTTGGTCTGGGGGGATACGCCACAACATGCATTGCACCTGAAATCTCAAGTTGTGCTCATGTTAAACTGGCGGGGGTGGTAACCGGAAGTAAAGAGAAAGGGGCCGTGTGGAGTAAACAATACCAATTTACGCAAGATGCAATCTATGGATATGATCAAATTGACAACATTGCTGAAGATGATCGAATCGATTTGGTTCATATTGCCTTGCCTAATTCAATGCACGCGGAATTTGCAATTAAATGTGCACGAGCAGGAAAGCATGTAATGGTTGAAAAGCCGATGGCAATATCAAGCGAAGAATGCGAACGGATGATCTTAGCTGCGAAAGAATCGGGTGTTCTTCTGGGGGTTAACTACCGACTTCAATGGGAACCTCACCATGTTAAAGCCTCCGAGATAACTACGAGCGAGATGTTTGGCCAAGCATCCTCTGGAAACTATGAGTTTTCTTGGGGCTATGCCAGAGGGTTGCAGGGGCCTAATAAAGACAAGATTAAAAAATGGCTTCTCGATCCCCGGATGGCAGGAGGGGGAGCACTCTTCGATACGGGTGTTTACCCTATACAGGCTGCCTGCTACCTTAGCGGGCGAACACCTTCATCTGTTCGTGGAATGAGCAGTAAAGTACATCCCGATATATTTCCTGATGGGATAGAAGAAACAATGAGTTATGAACTACTTTTCGATGATGGTTTTCAGGCGATCTGCAGGGCAAGTTACAGCCACAGTCATCACCAGTGTATCACCCTGGGAGATCGAAGTTCGGTTGAAATCAAGGGAGGACCGCGAGAAACCAAAGGATGGGGGAGTACATTTGGTCAATCAGGTAATGGTCAGCCAAACCCAAAGGCTCTTTTTCACAGCCAAAGAGAAATAAAATTGAAGCAAACTTTCCAGCAGGCAGTTCTTTTGGATGAATTTGCAAAGTGTATCAACAAGGGTTCCCAAAAGTTTAAGGCATCTGGAGAGATGGGCTTGCGGGATATTCGAATTATCGAAAAAATTTATGAATCATCCCAAAATGGTGGATCTCTTGTTTCCATAAGTTAAAATAATGTAATTTTAGATTATTAAAGTCATTGTCAGATTTAAATACAGATAAGCTGTTCGTTAAGCTTTTAGCCAGAAATGAAAGACATATCCGGTCTTTTGTACGATCCACAGGCATGGACTGGAATGCCACCGAGGAAATATCCCAGTCAGTGGCTTTAATTATGTGGAAAAAGTGGAAGCAGTTCGAAGTTGGTTCTGATTTCATGAAGTGGGCTAGGAGCATCGCGAGGTTTGAAATTCTCAAGTATCGTCGTGGCGTGAGTAGGGATCGGTTAGTTTTCAACGAAGAATTGATCGAACTTTTGGCTAATTCAAGCGAGGACATGGAGGCGGCGGAGTTATCAAGTCAGGACTACACTGAATCTCTTCAGCTTTGCATCGACCGATTACCTGAGAAATCAAAAAAAATTATCGAGGTGGTCTACCAAAGTGAAAAGACCATTAAGCAGATTGCTGAAGAAATTGGAAAATCTCCTACTTCACTATACAAGACGGTCGACCGAATTCGAAAAAAGCTAAAATCCTGTCTCGAAAGGCGGCTTTCAGCAATGTGACCGCTTCACTTGGGAAAAGATAAGATTGTCATGAATGATGAAGAATTAGAAAAACTGACCCAAAAACATTTGGATAAAAGGCTTACCGAGGAAGAATTCAAACGGCTTGAATCTTTTCTTCAGGATAGCTCATATGCAAGGCGCAGGTATATCGAGTCGGCACGAATGGACTCAGCTTTGCAAGAAGCTCACTATCAACAAGTACCCAATTCACCTATAGAAAAAAGGTCAGTTCAACAATCGGTTTCCAAATACTTTGGGGTACATTGGACATGGGTCGGAGTCACCGCATTTGTTGGAGTCTTCTCCTTGTTGCTTTTTATGTTTTTAGCGAAAAGTAATAAACCTGAACCCGAAACAAATGATTCGGGTGCTCATGTGCAAAGTGTAGCGGTTATTACAGCTCAGGCTGGAGTAGAATGGGAAGATAAGAATTTTCGTGAGGGGAGTTCCTTGAAGCCTGGAACCATAAAGCTTCTTAAGGGGATTGCTCAGGTAGACTTTTACAGTGGTGCGGCAATCAGTCTTTCAGGTCCTGCAAAATTTGAATTGATCAACGAAGACAAAGCAGTCCTACATTATGGGAAAATCAAAGCACATGTTCCACCTGCAGCAAGGGGTTTTGAGATTAAAGCAAAAGAAGTTTTGCTTGAGGATCTGGGCACCAGTTTTGGGCTAGAAGTGAACAAGGAAACAGGCATTGCTGACCTTTTGGTTTTTGACGGTGAGGTTCGGCTTACCGGCAAGTCGGGCAATACCCTTCTTCTGACCGATGGACTGGCAGCTAATTTGACTAATGGCGAACCGGTTAAGCAAAACCCCTTCAATCCTGAGCGGTTTCCTGAGGTAAGTGATGTCGTCAGTGCTTCAGCGAGTACGGAGAGTTTACGCTACTTAGAATGGAAGAAATCGAGCATTAGAATTGCGAAAGATCCTAGATTAATTGCTTATTTTGATTTTGAAGACCTGACTAATTCTTCGCGCAGATTGAGAAACCGAGCGGTTAATGGATTAGGAAGTGAATACGACGGGGGAATAGTGGGGGCGAGAGTGACTGATGGTCGTTGGTCACAAAAAGCATCCCTTGATTTTCGTTCCGAGGGTGACCGTGTTCGCTTTGATATTCCAGGTGAATGGGACGCTCTAAGTCTTTTTGCATGGGTTAGAATAGATGCACTTGATCGAGGACTAAATTCGCTATTCCTTACGGATCACTTTGATCCTTACGAAATTCACTGGCAAATATCAAAGACTGGCTATATTCACTTCTCAACTAGTCCGAGTGGAGTGGTTGATCTTCTCGAAAATAACAGACGGTTTTACTCAGAGAAGTTTTGGACAACTGCAGACAGTGGTAAGTGGTTTTTCCTTGCTGTAACTGCTGAGCAGGGCACTGGTAAGATTCAAAATTACATAAATGGAGAGCCAATCATGGTCGTGGACGGTGCACAAAGACATAAGTTGATTAAAAAGTTCAGAATCGGGAAATGTGATCTGGGTAATTGGAGTAAACCTATATGGCAAAATTCTATTCGAAGCCTCAACGGCAGGATCGATGAATTCGGAATTTTTTCTGCGGTGATCTCTGAAGATGAAATTGCTGGCATCTATAAAATTGGTAAACCTAATTGAGTGTGAATATCTTACGAATATTAGTTTTTCATTCCTATGCTAACATTGCTATTTTAGCTGAACCCACTGCAGGGGAAAAACTCTTTTCATTACACTTAAAACCTCTCTTTGCCGAGAAATGCATGGCATGCCACGGGGATGATCCGGAAAATATAAAGAGTGAGTTTGATATGCGTACCCGTGAATCAATCTTGCGGGGGGGAGAAATCTTTGAAGATGAAGTCTTAATCACGGGTCAGGGCGAAAAAAGCTATTTATATATTCTTAGTACAAGAGTAGAGGAAGACTTGGAAATGCCTCCCAAGGAGTCAGATAAACTGACTGCAGAACAGACTCGGTGGCTTCGTGACTGGATTGATTATGGGGCCCCTTGGCCAAGTGATCAGCGAATTGCTGAGATTCAGGAAAAGTATGCTGAAGGTGAGCAAGTGGTTACTTCCAAGGCACTTTCCGAGGACTGGCAGAATCGTAGATACGAACCGGAAAAATTATGGGCATACCGTCCACTAAAAGTTGAGCAAATTCCAGAGGGTAAACACTCAGTGGATTGGTTTGTTAATAAAAAGCTTGATGAGTCTGAACTTAAAAAAGCTTCGGTAGCTTCCGCATATGAATTATACCGCCGCATGTCCTTTGGGTTAACGGGATTACCTCCTTTGCCAAGCGAGGTGAGAGACTTTGAAAAAGATTTCAAAAAGTCCGAGAAAGCACTTTCGATGTATGCCAAGAAGCTAATGGCCTCACCTCATTATGGTGAACACTTTGCCAGGCACTGGCTGGATGTCGCACGCTATGCCGATTCTGGTGGTTTCGCCAATGATTACTCTCGACCCAATGCCTGGCGCTATCGGGATTATGTGGTCCGGGCATTCAATCAGGATAAACCCTACAATCGATTCATCATTGAGCAAGTGGCCGGTGATGAATTGAACCCCAATAAAGCTGAGAATCTAGTCGCCACCGGATTCCTCCGAATGGGACCCTGGGAACAGACGGGGATGAGTGTTTTTAAAGAGACCCGACAGCTCTGGCTTGATGATGTAACAGATTCAGTGGGTCAGGCTTTTCTGGCTCATGCCATGCAGTGTGCGAAATGCCATGACCATAAATTCGATCCGGTTCCGACCCGTGATTATTATGGTATGATGGCTGTCTTTTCGACGACTCAGCTAGCCGAGCGCAAGGCGTCATTTCTGCCCTCAGAATCGAAAGAGGATTTTGATTCGTTTGCTGGGCTTATTCAATCCAAGATTGCATCTTACGATAAGCAGAATGCAGAGTTGAATGAAAAGATTAAACGGCTGAAAAAAGAAGAGAAGGGAAATGCCAAAGTTGGAGACAATGGACTGGATCCAGGTGACGAAGCGTCCCAGTCGCGCATTTTTAAAAACCTTGTTCGCCATAAGATTGAATTGGACCGGGTACAACCATTGGCACATGCGGTATACACCGGAAAGACTATTGTCAGAAAAAATGTACAGGGGCGCCTCGACATGCCAGAGAAACCATGGAAGAAGGGTTATTACGATTCCGATGTCATTTATAGTGGAGGAGATGTCTATTCACAGGGGGATGCTGTTGAGCCTGGTGGATTGAGTGCTGCAGAGTCTCTTGGAGGTATGAATGTGAATCCTTTTCCAAAAGGCCAAGGAAAGCGACGTTTGGCACTGGCCAAGTGGATTGTTGATGAAAAAAATCCCCTTACTGCAAGGGTGATGGTTAATCGTATTTGGTCTTGGCATTTTGGACGCGGACTTGCCGGTAATCCAAATAACTTTGGTGGAACCGGCGAATTACCAACACACCCTGCTTTACTCGATTACCTTGCTGATTGGTTCATGAAAAACGGATGGTCGGTAAAGAAGCTGAACCATTTGATTTTAACTTCTGAAACTTATCGCCGAAGTAGCCGCCATCCTGAGCCGGAATCGCTTGCGGAGAAAGATCCCAAGGGACAGTTATACGCCCGTTTTCTTACACGGCGTTTGGTTGCAGAAGAAATCAGGGATGCCATGCTACGGGTCAGTGGAGAATTAAATCCACGGGTGGTAGGTATTCCCGTACGCCCCGATATTAATCCCGAAGTTGCTTTACAACCTCGACAAATCATGGGGGGCACCGCATCAGTTTATGAACCGGATCCACTTCCTGAACAAAGGAACAGACGCACTATCTACGCTGAGAAACTACGAGGTTTGCGTGATCCTTTCCTCGAGGCGTTCAATCAACCGGGACCTGATGCTTCCTGTGAACTGCGTGAGTCATCCACGGTGGCTCCACAGGCACTGACTCTTCTGAATGCGGAAGAAGTGCAGGACCGAGCCCTCGCCTTTGCCGCTCGTCTATTGAAGGAGCAAAAAAATGACGCAGAAGTTATTGAGAGAGCTTTCGAGCTCGCTCTGGGACGTGCACCATGCAAAGAGGAAATCGAACTTTGTGTCACGCGATGGAAGGACTCGACGAGAGCAGAAGATGAGAAGAAACCAGTCGCACCGTCCTTTCCCAAAAAGATTAAACGAACGGTGATGGCTGAGAAAACGGGAGAGCCCTATGATTTTTGGGAGTTTCTTCCATCGTCCGAATCTTATCAACCCGATCTTCAGCGCTGTGACACGGATGCACGCACGCGGGGACTTGCTCATGTTTGCCTTGTTCTCTTTAATTCGAATGAATTCTCTTACCTAGATTAGGTCATAACTCCAGATACACTTTATGAAACAGCAAAACATTGTCGCCAATCTTTCCCGCAGGGAGGCTCTGTATGGTTTGGGGACTGGTCTCGGGTCGCTGGCATTTTCCTCTCTTGCTCGGGCAGAGAGCATTCATTCAGTTGGTGCCCATCACACGGCCAAAGCAAAGCGTTGTATTTTTCTGATGATGGAAGGCGGACCTTCCCATATTGATACTTTTGACCCAAAGCCTGAACTCGCCAAAAGGCACCTCCAAAAATTTAAGCGAAATGGAGAGAGGGAGAGTGCCATGTCTTCCGGAGAGCGATATTTCGTAAAGAGCCCATTTGATTTTCTTAAAGCCGGTAAATGCGGGGCTGATTTCTCATCGAAATGGCATCATTTAAAAAATCATGCGGACGACATGTGTTTCTATCGGGGGTGTCAGGTCGAATCCGTAAATCACCCAACTGCCTGTTATCATGTAAATACGGGTAATCGTTTCGGTGGAGATCCGGCTGTTGGGGCATGGGTGACTTATGGACTGGGTTCGCTTAATGACAACCTGCCCGGCTTTGTAGTTCTTCCACGGACGAGTTATCCGCAGGGTGGTGCCAGTAACTGGTCGAATGGTTTTCTTCCCGCAGATTACCAGGGTACACCCCTTAGACCTGAGGGAAGTCCAATACTTGATCTTAACTTGCCAACTGGTATGACTCAAAAAGATCAGCGCAGCAATTTAGACCTTCTTTCCAAACTGAACGGTAAACACTTTAACCAGCGCCCGGAACAGGATGAACTGAATGCCAGAATGTCTTCCTACGAGTTGGCTTACCGGATGCAGATGGAGGTTCCGGGAATTCTTGATATTGCAGGAGAACCCGAAAAAACGAGGGAGGCATATGGCATTGGTGACAGCAAGACTGATTCCTTCGGGAGAAAATGTCTTTTAGCTCGCCGTCTTGTCGAGAAGGGAGTGCGTTTTGTTCAGGCCTATGCCGGAAACTGGGACAGTCACGATTATATTTCGCGTGCTCACGGCTCCCTTATACGCTCTGTCGACAAACCAATCGCCGCTCTTCTTGGTGACCTCAAAGCACGCGGTCTCTTGGAGGATACCTTGGTCGTATGGTGCGGTGAGTTCGGGCGAACCCCGGATAACGGAATAAGAGGTGGAGGAGCAAGTTATGGAAGAGATCATAACCCCAAAGCCATGACCATGTGGTTTGCAGGTGGTGGAACCAAGGCAGGGCATACCATCGGGGCGACCGATGAGATTGGTGCCGAGGCGGTGGATTGCGTCCATCATATCCGCGATGTTCATTGCACATGGTTGAACTTACTTGGGCTCGATGACAACAAATTGACTTACTACCACGCAGGTCGCTACAAACAACTTTCCCAGTTCGGTGGCGAAGTGATCAATGAATTAATTGTGTAAGCAAGTGCGAAATTCTTTTCACTCAATGAAATGTCGTTCTTTTATTCGTAACTCTAGTCTACTTATTCTAATGAAATCGTGCAGAATCGGAGTTTTTCTATTCTTCTCAATACAAATTTCAATAAACCCGTTACTTTTGGGGGAGAAACCGGGTGAATTACTATTTAGTAAATGGAGTGGTGAGCTTAATGTTCCGGATCCTGTGGCAATTGCTTTTGATCACAAGGGTAACGCTTACATTACGCAAACCCAACGCAGAAAAGTTCAGGATTTAGATATCCGTCAGCACCCCAAATGGATCGAAGACGATTTGTCTTTTGAGTCAGTCCGAGAAAAAAGGGCTTTTTATCGCAAAACTCTATCTTCAGAAAACCCTGATGCATTTAGACATACAAGAGATTTTAACGAAGACGGTGTAATTGACTTTAATGACTTAAAAGTTTTAAGCGAAAAGATACATAAGATTTCCGATACTAATCAGGATGGTGTTGCTGATACTTTGAAAACGTTCGCCGAGGATTTTAAGACTGAAGTTACAGGCATTGCTGCGGGTGTGCTTTGGCACAATAATAATGTTTACTCCACAGTCGCACCAGATGTTTGGCGAATGCAGGATACTAATGATGACGGAGTTGCTGACCAAAGGGAAGTAATATCCACTGGATATGGCTTGCACATTGCCTACGCAGGTCACGATATGCACGGACTTACTGTGGGTCCCGATGGTCGAATATATTGGACTATTGGAGACAAAGGATTATCGGTGACAGATAAAAATGGGAAGAAGTGGCATTACCCCAATCAAGGTGCGGTAATGAGGTGTGAGACGGATGGATCGAATTTCGAGGTATTTGCACACGGACTTCGTAATGTACAAGAGTTGGCATTCGATGAGTATGGGAATTTGTTTGGAGTGGATAACGATGCAGATAATCCCGGAGAGATGGAGCGCTTTGTTTACATTGTGGCAAACTCAGACTCCGGGTGGCGATGTAATTATCAGTATCGTAAAAGGGATTATAATCCTTGGGTGGAGGAGGGGCTATGGAAACCGAACTTTCAAGGGCGACCTGCTTATACATTACCACCTATTTGTAATTACAATGATGGCCCATGTGGATTTGTATATAATCCTGGAACTGCACTGGGCATTGGTTGGGAAAAAACATTTCTGCTGACTGGAGCACCAAGGGGCGATCAATGGGCATTTCAGACAAAACCAACGAGAGCTGGTTTTGAAATGATAAATTCCCGCTTAATCGCTAAAGGAAAGGCTTTAATTGGATGGAACTTCGCACCGGATGGAGGATTGTACGCAGTTGATTGGGCTGGCGGTTATCCGCTGAACCAAAAAGGGGCTATATGGAAACTTGATGTCAAGGATTCTCATAAACATCCGCTCCGTAATCAGACAGAAGATTTGATTGGGGATGATTTCACAAATTTGAAAGAATCTAAACTCCTTGATCTTCTGGCCTGGCCCGATCAGAGAGTTCGTCTTAAAGCTCAATTTGAGTTGGTTGAACGAAAAGTATTTTCTGGTTCGGTAAGAACGAAATGGATAGCTCAAGCAAAGGAGTTCGCTCTCATCCACATGATTTGGGGCTGTGGTCAATTGGCTAGATCTGGGCATATGAGTGGAGAGGACATTGCAGACCTTCTTTCGGTTCCTGAAATTTCTTCCGAGCCAGAACTGCGATCACAGATTTTTCGGGTAGCAACCGATGTTTCATCTTTTCCTTATAATCTTATAGTTCAAGGAATAAAAAGCTCTTCCCTTCGGGAACAATATTTCGCTTTGCTTGCATTCAAGAAACATGGTGAACGAAAAGACCTCGATTTAATTTTAAATTTGATCCAGAAAAACAATGGGCAGGACCTTTATATACGACACGCAGCAATTGAGGCTTTAACAAATTTTAATGGGGAAACCTTAGGCATGTTGCACAAGCATAAGTCAGTCGAGGTACAGCTTTCTGCGGTAGTGGCTCTGAGAAGAAATAAAGCACCGGAAATTTACCATTTTCTAAAATCGACAAGTGCTTTTGTATCCACCGAAGCTGCACTTGGCATATATGATGATTTTTCGATTTTGCCTGCAATGCCATATTTGGCTGAAGCTTTAGAATCTTCAGATAACAATACAAACGCTTTTGTGCTCAGGGCTGTTAATGCTAATGCCAGAATTGGTAAGGCAAGAAATGCAGCTAGAATAGCAAAGTGGGTATGTAATGAAAAGCTATTGGATGAACAGCGTTTATTTGCTCTTCAGCGATTAATTGAATGGCATTCTCCCCCAAGTCTTGATGCTGTTACTGGGCGTTACCGTTCACATCCTGATAAAAAAGCTGAGTTTTCGGAAGTCCGTAAAGCAGTAAAACCATTTTTACATAATTTACTCACTTCATCCTCTCCAAAAGTTCAGGCTGAAGCTATGAAAACGAGTCAGGTGTTCGATCTTTCTCCCTCAAATGAGATTCTTACTCTTTTGATCGCACAAGAAAGTGCTCATGAAAATGTTAGGATTGCGTCTATTCATGCGATGGCCGATGAGCAAGGTCAAATAGCTGATAAAAATGTAATTGATACAGCTATCAATTCTAATTCTGCTAAGTTAAGGGTTGTAGGAATCCAGTACTTGGCTCGTGCTGAACCAAATGAATTAAGCACTGTTTTGACTTTTCTCAAGTCTGGAAAACTCATTGAAAGACAGCAGGCAGTACGATCCTTGGCAAAAATTAAATCTACCCAGGAGATATCCAAGCTAGTCCAAAAACTGCTGGAAGGAAAATTGGATCCAGGCATTCATCTGGAGGTAACTGAAGCAGCCATTTCCTTGCTGCCCGATGACGAAAAAGTGAAATCACTTATTACTAAAAGAAGTAACATAATGGATCCGAAATCATTCGAGGATTGCCTTGAAGGTGGTGATCCTAAGGTGGGAGAAAATGTTTTCATGAAAAATATAAGTGGCCAATGTGTGCGCTGTCATAAGTATGAGAGGAGAGGCCCCGGGTCTATCATCGGGCCCAATCTATGGAAAGTGGGCCAACGGGATCCTCGTTACTTGCTTGAGTCCATTATTGCTCCTCAGGCTACAATTACCAAAAACTTTGGAAACATTTCTATTGATTTAAAAGATGGTTCAAATATTTCCGGGCTATTTTCTGGAGAAGGTGCAAATGGCATCAAGCTCTATGATTCAACTTCGGGTTCCACTAGATTTATTAATCATGGTGATATTTCTACTCGTAGTCAGGTGCTTTCCATTATGCCTCCCATGGGGGCAGTATTGCAACGCAGGGAGTTGAGAGACCTCATTGCTTACCTGAGGACAATGCTTGGCGAATGAAATGAATGGGATCTATTTTTATTTATGAAATTGCAAAACTTTTCACATGCAATCTGGACCTTAATATGGAAACCAATTTTGCTTACTCTTTATTTATCTTTCACCGGATGGGGACAAATCAATGCTGCGGTATTGAAACCCAATGTAGTCATTATTTTCATTGATGACCAGGGTTACTACGACCTAGGGTGCTATGGAGCCACCGAGGTGAAAACTCCTCGAATCGATCAACTGGCGAAAGAAGGAATCCGGTTTACAGACTACTATGCAGCCGCCCCAATCTGCAGTCCTTCACGTGCAGGACTTTTAACAGGAGTCTATCCAAGAAGAATCGGAATGGAAACCTGGGTGCAGCGTGCGGACTCAAATCGTGGCATTCATTCAGATGAGATTACCATTGCCGAATTATTTAAAGCCAATGGCTACACCACTGCATGCATCGGCAAGTGGCACCTTGGAGATAAGAAACCTTTTGTACCAATGGCACAGGGATTCGATTATCATTATGGAATGTATTCCAACCTGGATCCGGTGGAAACGATCTATTTTGGGGATAAGGGTGTTCCGATCTTAAGGAATGGAAAAGTTGTTAAGCGTCCGGCAGATCCCGCTGAATTAACGAATCTTTACACGCAGGAAGCGATCCAGTTTTTCAATAGAAATAAAGATAATCCCTTTTTTCTCTATCTTCCACACACCATGCTCCATGTCCCATTGGGAGTAAGTCCAAAATTTCAAGGCACTTCAGAGTGGGGAGAGTATGGCGATGCAATTCAGGAACTGGACAACGGTGTTGGCAGACTCATGGATTCGCTTAAGAAACTTGGTTTAGATGATAACACGATTGTGGTTTACACTTCGGATAATGGACGGGGACCCGGTAGGAATAAAACTCAACCATTAATCGGAGGAAAAATTTCTACATGGGAGTGTGGGATTCGTGTGCCTGCAATTATAAGCGCTCCCGGACAGAAAGTACTCACTGATCATGTATGTAGTGAAGTCGTCAACGCGATGGACTGGTTACCCACCTTGGCCACGGCAGCCAATATTCGTATTCCAAAGGATCATCCAGTTATCGACGGGAGAGACCTTTGGCCGATGATGACGGGTAGGACCAAAGGCATTCCCAAGCCTAGCGCCAAATTATCTCTTAATTCAGATGTTCCACTTCGACGCAGATGGGAGCAAGGGCTCGAATGGCAATCCTACTTCAACCGGAATGACTATATAAACGCCTTTTTCTATCATGGTAGCCACGGAGCACTAGCTGCTGTAAGGTCGGGGAAGTATAAGGCCATGCTGAATCCAAGGATTACAGTCTATGATCTGGAAAAAGACCCAAAGGAATCCAAGCCTATTCGCAACCGTGAATTGAGTCGAAAATTGCGGGGTATGGCAGTCATGTTTCAGGAAGAAATGAGCAGGGACTCCAGGAAACCAGGCGAATACAAATAGATTCTCAATTCATTGAAATTTGGTGAAGGTGGCGGGAATCGAACCCGAAACACCATGTGCTAAAAACCCTGTAACTAAGCAGGATTCAGAGTTCTCAGTAGAGGCGTTGACTGAGATATTGACTGAGATTTCTGGGACAGAACGACAAATACTGGCACGAATTGTCCAAAAATGGGGAAGTCTCAGCGAGGAACTGAAGAGGGCGGTTTTGAGGGTGGTGGGGTAGGGAGTTTTAGCAATTACTGCCCCAGGTTGTACAGAGCCTGCACTTCAGCGGCGGATAAGGCACGGTCGTAGATGCGTACATCGTCGATAGAGCCAGAAAAACACTCTCCGTCATACCATGAGGCTTTCCCAATAGATTCACCATTATTAGAACCACCAGCAGTAAAGGAAGATGGACTCAAAAATGAATTAACCTCTACTGATTGAACCAATTTTGAATTCAAGAAAAGCGAAGCGTTTTCGTTCTTAGAAAGGAATATTTTATTCCACTTTGTAAAGTCAGCGGATGAATCATTACCACCAAAGTTTAAATTAGTACTATTTGATCCATCATGAAACCGAAAATTCAAATAACCTCCGTTACTTGGAAGATAGAAAGCAACGAATCCGCCCAAGCCAGAGACATATGTACTGTAAAACGCCAATCCTTGTTCACCACTTTGAATCTGGTGCGAAGTTTCAATTTTAGCCCAGAAACATAATGAGAAATTTTCTTCCAGTAATTTTTTATTCAAATCAATCCAATCATTCACACCATCAAAACTATAGGCCTTCCCAACTTCTCCATGCCTATCGGTACCTAGAGTTGCTCCATACACCGTTCCGTGATTTCCATTACCCGACATGTCGGAGGCATTCCCGTCGAAGGGATACCACGCGACCAAGCCCTGATTAATTGCATTTTGATTAATGACCAAAAACTCAGTCACCCCCGACTCCACGCTCCCAAAATCATTGCTCACCACCACGGAATAATTGCCGTCATGTTGAGTTGCATTGGCATCCGTAATGGTCATGGTGGCATTGGTTTCGCTTGTCACATTACTACCATCCTTTTTCCACTGGTAGGTGAGAAACTTACCTTCGGCGGCGACAGAGAAGGAAGCATTGCTGTCTTCATAAACTATTTTACCAATGGGTTGTGAAGTAATCTCAGGCTTGAGGTATTTGAGTATCTGTTCGCTGAGTTGGGTGGTGGTAATGGAGTTGTTTGCCATCTTACTCGCCGTCACCGATCCATCCGCCACTTCCGCCTGCACAAGAGCCGTACCCGCGGAGGCATTGCCGTCCTTGCGGTATATGTCATAGACGCCTGCCACGGAGGCATTCAGGTCGGCGGCGAAGACTTTATTGGAGTAAGTGTTAGTTCCGGTATCCCCTGCGACAACATAAACAACACCATTTAATACAACCGCATCAGCTTCGCGCTTTTTCTCCGGCAAGTTGCTGGTTATAGACCAAGACTTTTGGATAGGATCATAAGCTTCGATCGAAGATAAATTTTGACTGCTACTGCTATAGCCTCCTGCGGCATACAAGACTCCATAAGCTTGCCAAGCAACAGGCCAATTATGATTCGTGCTTAGTGAAGCTTCGGTCTGCCATGAATCTGCAATCGGATCATAACTTTCTACGATATTCCCAAAGGAAATAGCCCAAACACGCTCCTGAAACCAAACTAGTTTAGGACCAAAGCGTGCAGTTGGCATATTAGCTTTAGCAGTCCATTGGTTAGTTAATAGATCAAAGGATAGGACTTGATTGATAAATTGATCAGATGCGTTCCTTCCGCCGACTAGATAAATCTTATTATTAACAGTAATTGCAGTTCCTGCATGAACTACGCTTGGCAGATCAACTCCTGCAGTCCAGTTTCCAGTATTTGGATCATAGACCTCCACACTTGATAAACCTGTACCACCAATCGCATAGAGTTTTCCGTTCAATACCGCAGCCGCAAACCTCTGTCTTGCGACAGACAAAGAGTTTAGCGTTTCCCAAGTGTTAGTCTCAGGATCATATCTTTCTGCAATACTTTTAGTACCTGAACTATCAGCACCACCGACAAAGTAAATCTTACCGCCCAAAACCTCCACGCCATCTGAGGCCAATCTGGCCACACTCACAGGGGCTTTCTCTTCCCAAACCAACGCCTTAGGCTCCCCCCGCTGATAAAGCGAATACCCCGCAGGAGCAGTCTGGCCACTAGGAAAGGAGATGATACTTCCAACTGCAATACCACTTCCACCTGATCCATTCTGATCCAACTTGGCGGTCACTTCCGGGGCAAGCATCGATAAAGTAATGGGAGAAGAGGATGAGGAGGACTTGTTTAAGTCGGCAAGTACATCACTTCCTAACATGGATTTAGATATGGTGCGATTCAGGTCTGCCAAAACATCAGCAGGTAACATACTTCTGGTAATCGTTACAGTTTTATTTAAATCATCCCGTACATCCTGAGGAAGCATATCACGGGTAATTGGCCCAACCGATACCGAAGATCCGTTTGCATCCAATTTAACCAAAACTTCCGAACTGAGCATTTCACGAGTGATTACTCCATTACTCACCTTTTCAGCAACCTGAGCCACTTTAGCTACCTCAGAAACTTTAGCTAAATCGGCCACCAATGCTCGAGGTGTAGCCGTAATTAATTGATCAGGTGCAAGATGACGAAGACCTTCGCCATCTCCCATATCAACTTCCACTTTTAAATAGAGCTTATCATGATTGAGAAATAATTCCGGTGGTAATGAATTCATTCCCTGTCCACCTAAGAGAACATTATACCGGCCATTACGAATCGTTACCTTGATGGTTTCTCCTGCTTGCTTACCATTTCTCCAATGGGTTGTACCATTCCCATCATGTAGAGAAAATGCAAACTGAGCCTCTCCAAAGTAATTAACTCCCCGAATATCAATCTTACCAGAATACGGTACGGGAGTGGCGGACCAAAGAGATAGAGTAAAGACTAACGGAAGCAGTAAAAAAGGCTGTATTAACTTCATGCTTTGCATGATTGTACGATTATACTGAATTGTCAATGCATTGGGGTGGGCAGACAATCGATATAAAGATTACTGTCGTAAGAGATTTCTAGGGCAGACCGTCAAATGGGGCACGAATTGTCCAAAGATGGGGAAGTCTCAGCGAGGAGTTTAAGCAGGCGGTTTTGAGGGTGGTGGGGTAGGGAATTTGAGCAATTACTGCCCCATGTTGTATAGAGACTGCACTTCAGCAACGGATAAGGCGCGGTCGTAGATGCGAACATCGTCGATCAGACCATTGAAATGGTAGACTCCAGAATACAAGGAACAACCTACATCAATAGTTCTCTCAGCGAGTACATTAGCAGTGCCAACAGTTTCAGCCTTTAATACACCACCAATAAAAAATTTGTAGCTAGTGTTACTTCTAGTAAAAACGATAAAACACCATTTATTATCTGCAATTTGTTGAGAAGTGTCAAAAGTCATTGAAGATTGAATCTCATCAAACCAAATAAGTCTCCCTCCTTTGAGGCCAAGAAGGTATTCTCCAGAACCAGAACCAGAAAGTTGCCTAGTGCCAAGGATTGCGGGATTTTTCCAAACTGCTGCTTCAGATCTTGGGTCATTTGTTTTTACCCAAGTGCTAAGAGTGAAATTCAATAATCCGCCAGTAACATTACCCATTGTAACTAAATCATCGAAACCATCAAAACTCAACGCCCCTCCAATCTTTCCAGTCGTCCATGTAGGACCATTAGTTAAATTGCCATCGTTTCCATTGCCACTCGAATCATAAGCCACTATTCCGCTAGTCTCATCAAATTTCCACCAACCGACCAAACCGTTAATTGGTCCAGTATTATTAATAAACATTTCAACTTCTCCCGATTCCACACTTCCAAAATCATTACTCACCACCACGGAATAATTACCACCATGGAGAGTGGCATTGGCATCCGTAATATTAAGGGTAGCATTGGTCTCACCTGTTAAATCCAAACTATTCTTTTTCCATTGGTAAGTCAGGTATTTACCTTCTGCTGAAAATGAAACAGTACCATCCCCTGCAGCATAAATCGTGGATGCCTGAGGCTGTGCCGTAATCTCAGGCTTCAGATACTTGAGAATAGAATCGCTAATTTGATCTTTTCCAATTGTCTTACTCGCAATCTTACTCGCCGTCACCGATCCATCGGCGACAGTGGCATTCTGATTCAACTTGGCGATCACTTCAGAAGACAAACGACTCAAGCCAATTGTAGAGTTAAGGTCAGCAATCAGATCACTACCTAACATGGATTTAGATATGGTTCGATTCAGGTCACTCAACACATCTGCAGGCAACATACTTCTTGTAATCGTGACCGTTTTATTTAAATCGTCCCGCACATCCTGCGGGAGCATATCGCGGGTAATGACAATTGATTGATTTAAATCATCCCGTACATCTTGGGGTAGCATGTCTCGGGTAATGACAATTGTTTTGTTTAAATCATTTAAAACACTCGCAGGAAGCATATCGCGGGTAATTGGCCCGACAGTTGATGAAGATCCGTTTGCGTCCAGTTGAGTGAGGACTTGCTGACTGAGCATGTCACGAGTGATTGATCCAGCAGGAACTGCTTCTGCCAACTTGGCCATCTTTGCCCATTCCGCCACCAAGGCACGAGGTGTAGCGGTAATTAACTGATCAGGGGCAAGATGACGAAGACCTTCTCCATCCTCCATATCAACTTCCACTTTTAAATAGAGCTTATCATGATTCAGAAATAATTCCGGTGGTAATGAATTCATTCCCTGTCCACCTAAGAGAACACTATACCGGCCATTACGAATCGTTACTTTAATGGTTTCTTTTGGTTGATTACCATTTCTCCAATGGGTTGTACCGTTCCCATCGTGTAGAGAAAATGCAAACTGAGACTCTCCAAAGTAATTAACTCCACGAATATCAATCTTACCAGAATACGGTATGGGAGTGGCGGACCAAAGAGATAGAGTAAAGACTAACGGAAGCAGTAAAAAAGGCTGTATTAACTTCATGCTTTGCATGATTGTACGATTATACTGAATTGTCAATGCATTGGGGTTGAATGACAATTGATATATAGATTACTGTCGTAAGAGATTTATAGAACAGATCGTCAAATGCTGACACGAAGATGAACCGTTGACTGAGATATTGACTGAGATTTCTGGGAAATCGGGTCAAAGTGGGTCTAAATCTGTCAAAATTGGCTTGGTCAAAACAGAGCCTAGAAACCGCTTAAAACCTGCATCCATACAGGGATTAGTGCCCAAAAGGGTCTTTGAAACTTTGGTGGAGGTGGCGGGAATCGAACCCGCGTCCCGCAATCTTTCCGATTCGGCGTCTACGTGTGTAGTTCTCTTATTGATTTTGGCTTAAAGAAAGAAGGAACACCTTTTAAGCCGAGCTTATCTTCAGCCGTTTAGCCTCCGATAGACAAGCAAACGCTCCGAGGTTTTACCTGCTTTTTAACGCCCCGACCACCCAGCAGGTGTCAGTGGACTGTCGACGTGCAGACTTATGCTGCAAGCGCTTCGAGCTCAGGCTCAAAGCTAACGATATTATTTTCGCCATTTAATGATTTGAAGCATTTTTTACGAGGCCAAGCGTCATCCTCGACACGCAACCGAAGTTTCCACATTGCAGTCGAATCCGGAACACCCCCAACAAAATTTCAAAGATCAGGTATATTCTAAGTAATGATTCTACTCAGGTCAAGGGGGGGAAGAGTAAATTCCGTTGTATAAATAGTAAAATCTCCGATAATTTTGAAACGATGACTGTAAATATTTCAACAAATAATTCAATCAAACCAAGGTTTTTTAACCGCGAATTAAGCTGGCTTGCTTTTAATGAGCGAGTTTTGGATCAGGCGTTCTCGGAAAAATATCCTCTATTGGAAAGAACCCGTTTTCTTTCTTTCGTAAGTTCCAACCTTGATCAGTTCTATGAGATTAGAGTGGCCGGGCTCATGCAGAAAGTAGATGCAGGGATAATTCGTCCTAGTCTGGATGGCAGTAATGCGAAAGAACTTCTAAATGAAGTTCGTAATAAAGCACATGCGATGTCTGAAAGAGAATATCTTTGCTGGAGAGAAATATTAAGACCATCTTTGGCAAAAGAAAATATTACATTTAAAGATATTGAGGGCTTAAATGAAAATGAATCGAGTTGGCTCCGGGCTTACTTTAGAAGAGAAGTCTTCCCGATCCTTACCCCGCTTGCAGTTGATCCGACTCATCCTTTCCCGTTAATTTTAAACAAATCACTTAATCTTTTCGTCTCTTTAAGGAATTTAAGGAAAAAGAAGAGCAAGCCACTTAAAGCAGTGGTTCAAGTACCAAGGATTCTTCCCAGGATAGTCAAAGTTGAAGCCAAAGGTGGAAAAGGAGACGTTTTTGTTTTTCTTAGTGATGTGGTTAGATATTTCGTTTCTGATTTATTTACAGGGCATGAGGTGTTAGGTGCCTGGGCATTTAGAATAACCCGAAATAGTCATCTCTATGTCGATGAGGAAGAAGTGAAGAATTTACTTCTTAGTATTGAGGATGAATTACACAATCGTAGAAGGGGGGCGGCCGTAAGGTTGGAAATTGACAAGTCTATAGACAAAGATGTCCTCGATTATTTACTCAAATCTTTAAGCTTAACGGAGAATGATGTTTTGAAGATCGATGGGCCAATTAATCTCTATCGATTAATGAAACTTCCAGATTTAGTCGTCCGTGATGATTTAAAATTCCCTCCATTCGAAGCGTTTGTACCAAAGCGTCTTAGTTTAAAAGAAAATCTCTTTAGTGAGATTTCAGCAACTGACCATTTACTTCACCATCCTTATGATTCCTTTGGACCTATGGTAGACTTTCTCAGGCAAGCTGCAGTTGACCCAGAGGTATTTGCAATCAAGCTGACCATTTATCGTACAAGCGGAGACTCACCTATTGTTAAGGCCTTAATGGACGCCGCTCAAAACGGAAAACAGGTAACTGCTATGGTAGAGCTTAAAGCACGATTTGATGAGGAGGCCAATGTTCAATGGTCACGCAAAATGGAAGAAGTAGGCGTGCATGTGGTCTATGGGTTAACCGGTCTTAAAACTCATTGTAAATGTTGCCTGATTGTAAGAAGGGAAGGAAAAAAGCTACGTAGATACGCACACCTAGGAACAGGTAACTACAACCCGAGTACTGCCAAAACTTACACGGACTATAGTCTATTTACGGCAAAAGCTGCCTTTACCTCGGATATCGCCAACCTCTTTAATACCCTAACTGGATATACCAGAAAGCCGGTTTTCAAAAAGTTATTAGTAGCACCCTTTAATTTGCATGAATCAATGGTCGATAAAATCAATCATGAAATCGACTCAGCCAAATCTGGTTTAAAAGCACGAATCATTATTAAAGTTAACAGCTTAATCGACCCTGAAATCATAAAAACTTTGTATGCAGCATCAATGGCTGGCGTACAGGTCGATCTAATAGTCAGAGGTATTTGTGGACTTGTTCCTGGGGTGAAAGATCTGAGCGACAACATTAGAGTAAGAAGCCTCCTTGGAAGGTTTTTAGAACATAGTAGAATCTATTATTTTAAAAATTCGCCACAAGGTGAGTCAACATATCTGGGTAGTGCGGATTGGATGCCTCGAAATTTTTTCCGTAGAGTGGAAGTTGTCTTTCCAGTCGAGGAGAAGTCGATGGAAGCTGAAATCTTGCAAACAATGGAAGATTTCCTTTCAGATAATACCCTGGCTAGTGAGTTAAGGAGAAATGGAAGTTATGTGCCAGCGCCCAAGAGAAGAAAAATCCCATTTTCCGTGCAAGAACACCTTGTATCTTTGACCGGAAGCAAAGCGGAAAAGGATCGATTGGAAATAAGGTCAGGTAGATCCTCTCGAGAATCCGAGAATCAAAGCAAAACTGATTAAAAAAACACCTAGTCCAAGTACGGGATCTCTGGAGAGGCAAATAAATAAACCTAACACGAGCAGGATAGGAGCGATGGGTCTTTTCCAATCAAATTTCATTTAAATTAATTTAATCGGAAGGGAATTTGTAACTCTGATTCAAGTCTCCCACCAGGAGGCATACCAACATTCCCGACAAGGTTAGAAGCGGAGAGCACCAGGCGGTCCAGGTCCTTATTACCTGAAGATTTTGAAATCCGCTTGCTAATAAGGCTTCCATTAGAAGAGATTTTAAAACTCAACCATGCTTCACCTCCATTTACGATAGATGAAGAACCTAGCTTCTTTTTCCATGCTCTTTCGAGTTTAGATTTAACGGATGCTAGGTAAGCTTGTAAAACAGATGCGGGAACTGTGGAAGAAGAACTACTACTTTTTTGAGAAATGCTAATTGGTGGAAGCTTAAATTGATTAGGGTTAATTTTCACTCGAGGTTTTGAGACTTGAGGTCTCGGTGAAGGCTTAACCGGAGAAATATTATTTTTCTTTTGAAAATCCTTAAAGGACACAACTTTGGGTTGCTTAGGCGTAACGGGTCTAGGGAGAGGCTTTGGCTTGACTACTTTTGGCTTGGGAGGAGGAGTGGGGATGGGGGTTGGTTTGGGTGCGGGTGGCTTGGGTTTGCTAGGAACAACTGGAGTTGGTTTCTCAGGTTGTGAAACAACTTTTACCGGCGGAGGGGTAGGTAAGGGAGGAGGCGGTAAAGTGGGTTGCTGGACAAGAGGTTGGTCACTCGCCATTGCCAACTCAAAAACATGAATCTCCTCAGGTTTATCCTCACAACTGGGAAGCAGTCCTAGGGTAAAAAGAAAACAGGCGCCCAAAAAGTGAAAAAATAGGGTGTACCCAAAGATTCTTTTTTCTTTTCGATTAAAGCCAAACATTTACATTCCCACCTGTCATAATTCCACCTATTGTGAATAATTTAGTTGAAAAAAATTTTAAAATCAACTCCCAATAGAAATTAGGAAATCTAAAATCTTACGATCATAAAAATCACCCCCAATTTCCATAATATTATTATGTTCTGCATCTGGAATTCCAAGGAACTCCTTTGGTGCGGGCAGAGCCTTAAATA
>Ga0233432_10000409_pt1 | contig 41252 bp, 56 predicted proteins | sample SI_122_August201_6_FD_179870 | JGI IMG/M metagenome (GOLD analysis project Ga0233432, IMG submission 179870) | Seawater microbial communities from Saanich Inlet, British Columbia, Canada - SI_122_August2016_10_MG | ecosystem: Environmental > Aquatic > Marine > Inlet | place: Canada: British... | reverse complement strand
TGCTAACCCACTATTTGATCCTAGCTGTCAAGGATACTCAACTGCAAATCAAAATTTAATTTGCAATCAAAATCCTGCAAGTGATCCAAGCTGCCCAGACTATTATATCGCAAATTGTAATTTAGATCCTTTATACGATCCGGGATGTTCTGGATATGCAGACGCATACTTTGATGAACAATGTTCTATGGATGCACAATATAGTGATCAGTGTATTGGATTTGTAGATTTTTCTATGGACAACGATGCAGTTGAAATATACGATCCAATAGTAGAAAATGTTTTAGAACAAGAATACAGTGAACCTATTTACTCTGCAGAAATTCCTATTTTTGAATTTGAATATGTAGACGAAAATGTTCAAGAAGAAGGTAACATACCTGCGTTTGGAGACGAATTTCAAGTACTCGAAGATGACATTGAAGCAGAAATTGCAGCATTAGAAGCTGAAGGTGAAAGTGCTGATGGTGAATTAAATTTAGAAGATGATATTGAGAATGAAATTAGTCAACTAGAAGAATCAACAAATGATGTTGATGCAGAAGATCCTCGTAATGGTGGTGGAGGAAAGAATATGGAGGACGACATTGAAGCAGAAATCGCGCAACTGGAACAAGAATCGAATTCCAAAGAAGGGAAGTCAGAGTCCTCACTCGAAGATGAAGTACAAGTCTCCGATAATAGTAATAGGCCCGACGGAATGGTCGGAACCAAGGGAAAAGCAGACAAACGGAAAGTCGTACCTAACAAGAATACTTCTAGGCGGGACAAGATGCGACTACTCATAGCACAAAAAGCAGTAGAAGCTACATTAGAATTAGAAAAAGCTATAACACTTGAGCAGTCACTTGATATTCAAAGAAGAGTTTTAGCATTGATTAGTTTTGTGCCTGACTTCAAAGACGTATACACAACAAAAAAACTAAACCAAGTTAATTTTTATCCACCTCAATCAGTAGTAGATCATCAGTTTTCTAGATGGTTCCTCAATGATCCAAAATTTGGTGCGATGGAAGATTCACAATACAATTTCAATTAGGAGCAAATAAATGGCTGAAATAGAATACGGTGGAATCAAGTTAGGTGGCAGTAAGCTCCTATTAGTCTTGCCACTCATCGGTACACTAGGCGGTGGACTGTGGGGAGGCTTTGAGTTCTACAAAGATTATATGGATATGAAAGAACAAATTACAAACTATGTAGCACCAGATCTATCAGAGTTTGATAAGAACCTTGCACTTATCAAAGAAGAAATGGTCATGACCAGAGAAGAAGTAGGTATTATCAAAGATGCGATTGGCGAACAGGTTGATTTCATGCGTGATGCAAAACATGATTTACGCGGTGACTTAGTTCGTATGGAAAAAATACTAGACAAAGTCGAAAACGATATCGATAAGGTAGAAGATGAAGCACAGGCTCTTATGGATAGAACTAAAAAAGATGCTCGTATTATGATTGACGATGCATCTAATCGTTTTAATGACAAAGTGTCAGGCATGGAAGGTTACGTTAAAAGAGAGTTAGGTAACCTTGAAAAGAATCTCGATATAAAACTACAAAAGAGTTTAGATAATCCTTTAGCTAATCGCTAGTCTTTTCTATCATGCATAGCTAATGCTATAATTCCATAATGTACTACTTTAAGAAGGTCTGCTCTATTCAGGCCTTCTTTTTTTCCATAACGCTGACAGTACTTAAGTACATTACCTAAAGCAAATCCCATACCGTGGCCACAATCTTCAATGATTTGTGTTGCTTGATATTTACCTTGCGAGTAGTGAGCATCGTACGTTGTATCGATATAGGCTTTAATTTCTTTTAGAAGTTCACCTTCGTTAAAAGCGTAATCCACTGGTGGATCATATGCAATATTAACATTATTTAGATATGTTGTATTATTTTCTAAATTTTGGTCAAAGTTAAATCTGATTTGACGATATTCGTCTTCTACTCCAGCACCAGTATAATTAATCTCCATTAGCAAACTCCTCAATTGTAGGGAACACCTGCGAAATTGCTTTGGCGCATGCTTGAGCAATTGCCATGTGTTCTCGTTGTGTACCGTTGCCTGACCTAAGATCAATGAAATGAATCCACGATCGTAAGGTACCATTAACATATAAGCGAGACATCGTCAGGCCTTCGGGTAATACCGACCTCGCTTGTTCTTTTGCAATCCCTTGTTCGATTGCCCAGTTATAAACTTCTTTAGATTTAGCAATAACTTCTTGTTGCTTCATATCCCACATGTCTTGTGTTTGAATATCAGCTGCATCAATAGAATTTTGTCGATTCTTAGGATCTTGCAATCTTGCACCTCTCCGAACAAATTCTAAATCTTCTACTGGATTAGCATACCTTTGGCTAAACTCTTGGAATGAAAATGAACGATGGCGTAAAATTTGCCTTGCAATATCGCGAGTTGTTTCGATCTCTAAGCAAGCAGACACCATTTCGAAAGGCGACCAATGTTTGTGTTGTGCAAGATAACGTAGCAATTTTGCCGAGGTCTCTTCGTTAATTTGGTTTGAGGGATTGGAGACACGGGCGCAATACGCCACGAGTTCCTGTATATCGTTACCGACATGTAGATTCTCCGTTGTTTGTGAATATGAAATAAGTCTTACACTCATAGCTTGAATCCTTGAAACTTTTCAGCACTGATACGCTCTGCGGTTGTAGATTTATCAAACACTGGCGTATCATCCATTAGTGTTTGGTTACTTTCTTCAGCATCAAATAATCTCATTTTAGATCTATCGACACCGACAACAAAACGTTTATATTTTGTTGGATCATTATATCTATTCTTCAATTGTTTGACCATAAGTTGGCCAGATTTTTCTAGTTCTTCTGTCGAAATAAGAGCAAACATAAGATCCGCTGTAGCTGGTAGACCAAAGCTTTCAGACGTATCTTCAAGTCCAACATCACTATTTGTAAATCCACTACGAGTAGTTTGAGTCGCAGAAAATACAGGTACATCAAATTCAACAGCAAGACCACGTAACTCCTCAGCAATTGCTTTTATATAATTATATGAATTGATAGATCCACCCATACCTTTCATCCGAGATGATGAGCAAATGTTTAGATAATCAATAAAGATTATATCAGGTTGAAATTGTCTTTTAAGTTTTAGTTCGTTAAGAAGAGCTCTGAAATGACCAGAATGAGCAGAACCAGTAGGATATTCTTTAATGATAAGTTTACCATTAGTCTTTTTAGCAAGTTCAGCAACCTTTTCAGTAAACAAAGTTTTAGGTAGCTTTTCAATTTGTTCAATTGCTACGTTAAGTAAGTTAGCATCAATACGTTCTGCAATACGTTCTTCTGCCATTTCCATAGTGATATACAGAACATTTCTACCTTGTGTTAATGCAGCAGCAGCAACATGACACATAAACAAAGATTTACCAACGCCAGTCCCAGCGAGAGCAATATTAAGAGTTTTGCTCGGGATACCTCCCTTTGTAATCTTATTAAAGTACTCAAGATCGAATGGAAGACGGTCTTCATCTTTGTTGTAGAATTCAAATCTTTGTTCTGCGTTTTCAACATAATCATGCCCCACGTTTGTATCGAATGCAACACCCAGAGCTTTTTGCAAAATATCTGGTAATGCGTTTTTAGTTAGTGATTCGTGCTTACCATCAATAATAGAAATAGATTCCATAATGGCGTTATGTAATGCACGATCTTGACACCATTTTTCGGTAGTATCGAGCAACCAATCACTATCCACCTCTTCAGCCTTAAACAAATTCGGGATAATATCCATAGAAATTTGAAACTGTTCATCAGACATATTATTAGCTTCTTGTAATTCAATCACAAGACTTTCGGCAGTAGGTAGCTTATTGTATTTTGCTACAAACTTACCTGCCTCTTTGAAGAGAACTCTGTAAGGCCCTTCAAAATACTCAGGTCTGATAAAAGGTAGAACTTTCCTCATGTACTTTTCGTCCGTGAGGAGAGATCTAAGGACTGCTTGCTCGATACTAGTACTCAAAGTTTTCCGTCTTCCCGCATTTGCTTGCGAATTGATGTTGCGCTGATGTCATGAACATCTTTACCAAGATCGTGTTCAGTGAAAGTATAACCTACACCACGACCATAGCTGATATCCACAATGTTTGGTACTACCATTATAACATAGTCTTTGCCCAAAGTAAAGGAATCTTTTCTTAAACCTTGAACAATATTTTCCATTACTTCTTCAACATTAAAAGGATTATCGTCTTGCCCTGGAACTCTTTCGTTAGCTTCAGTATCACTAGGAACTCTACGAACCATAATTACTACTTGGCCTGTAATAGCATGAATACGTCTAAAAAGTTCTTGGTGTCCATCATGCCAAGGCTGCCATCTTCCAAGCATTTGGACCGTAGGTTTTAGCCAATCAAATCCTTCAGCTTCTAATGTTGCAGTTTTTGATATTCCAACCACTATCTTTCTCCTCTAATAAAATCAGGAACTGAATTGCTATCACCAAAAGGCGCAGCCCATTCATCATTATAGCCATCTACTTGAACTACTGCAGGTTTCTTTTCAATGTGTTGCAAAACTTCTTGAGCAAATGCTGGCACTTCTTCTTCAGTCATATGTTCAGTGACAATAAAATCGGCTGTTTCGGCTGGTTCAAACATTTTATTAGTATCTTCATACCTGCCTTCAGTGATTGTATTAATCCAAATTGTGACATCTGCATCAAACTCTTCCCGAGTTGCCTCCGTCGGTGCAACAAAATCTGCAAGAGCATTTCTCTCATTCCAGTTTTCGAAGTCACACAATGCGTACATTCTTTGGGCTTGTCTAGTTCTTCCTTCAGGAGAAAAGTCCCAGTCATTAGCAGCTTTACGGATTTGATCTGCATTAAACCAAGCACACTCTGGCAGTTCTTTAACGAGCCTTTCAGCTAGCCAAGTTTTTCCTGCGCCTGGCAATCCGCATATCAAGATTTTATAACTCAAGTTTTTACCTCATTCATTTGTAGTTCATCTTTAGCAATAGCTGACTCAAGTACAGAGTGCAATATACTGCCCACTTCGTTTTGAAGATCAACACTGTCTGGCGTTAAATCTTCAATAGGGGATTCAATAACAGTAAAATTAAAATGCATTTGTCCATTTTTACCGTCAACTTGAATATTACCAAAACGAATAATCGATTCGGTAAAATCCCCTTTTAGGATTCTTACATCCCAAGCTTGTTCTGCTTCTAATAGTTCTTTAGAAGGAATCAACTCATAGTCGAGTCCTTCTGCTTTTCTGTCTAAATCAATCATTTGCTTCTTCCACTATTTCATCCATAGAAACTAGAGAATCAGCACCAATTGAATATTGCTTTTTAATAAACTCTTTGAAATCTGTATTTTCAAAAAGTGGAGTCCAGAACTCTGCTTTTAGAGTATCTTTCTCTCTGACTTTGGCATCCATAAGCTCGCCAGTGCTACGGTCAACATGACAGTACCAACCGTTAGAAGGCTTAGCAACATAGTTGCCAGCAAGACCAACGGCGAGCAAACCACTATACTGCTCAACGCCACCTTCCCAAGAAACTGAGATAGGAATTTTTGATTTTTCTTTAACATAACGACTTTTCTCCACGTTGATTACGAAGTGATAGCCTTTAATTTCTGTACCTACTTTATTTTGTTGACGTCCAAGAATCCAAATGTTATCAGCAGAGTAGTAGATACCAGTTCCACCACCTACAATATCACGTGGAAATAATCCAATTTCTTTGTAAGTGTGATTGACAGCTAGTAGTGAAATATTTTTCATAGCCAAATAAGGTGTTGTCATTCTGAACAAACCTTTTAGAGCTTTAGCACGTGACATATCTGCTACTGATTTTTCATTCAGTGCATCTTCCATTTCTTTCTTAGAAGCAAGGTTACCGATTGAATCAATAACTACAATTACTTTATCTTGTCTATCGATATTATCAAGTTGATGTACTAAATCAAATTTGAGCTCTTCGACATTTGTAATTGGTGTATGTAAAACGCGACTAGTGTCAATACCAAATTGCGTAAAGTAACTCTGAGGACTACCGAACTCAGAATCATAAAAAAGCATAACAGCATCATCATGTTTGTTGAGATATGCCGCAGCCATAAGTAATGCAAATGATGTTTTGAAATGTTTTGAAGGACCAGCGAGAACAGTAAGCCCTGGTGCTAAACCACCTTCAGTAGAACCTGATAAAGCTACGTTTACCATCGGAACATTTGTTGGTGTCATTTCTTTTTCAGTAAAGAACTTTGATTCAGACAAAATTTCTGTATGACCAAGTCTCGAGTTCTTTTTCAGCTTGTCCATAATTGACATGCAGTTCTCCTTTTCAATTTTATAAGATAATTATACCACAGATTGCAGCAATTGTACACCATTAATTTTTATATTTTTACAACTTTTAGGTCTACGCCATAAGCCCAGACAATGTTGTTTTGGTGTATTTCCATGTGGTCTACTTCATCTTTTGTAAGTTCACCACGATCTAGTTTTTGCTGAATGTCTTTTTCTAAATATCTATGCCATTCAAGTGGAACGATATTGATATTATGAATTATTGCTAACGGTGTATTACCTTGACCTGCTCTTTCCATATCTATGCAAACGTCTCTGTGAAACATATTAAACGTTTCTGCCATAATAGGAAGTTTATGAGAAGGATCAATCCAATACTTATCATTGTATGGATGAGGTATTTCTACTTTAACAAAGCATCCATCTTTGCCACACCTATATATTTCTTTCATACATTCAATAAATTGTTCGTAGTCAAGATGTTCTAAAATATGATAAGCGTGAATTTCATCAAAGTAATCGTCAGGGAAATCCCATGGTTTTGAAATGTCCATAACCTTATCAGGGTTACATGTAGGAGTGATGTCTACGTTTATCATTCCTTCCATTTTTTGAGTACTGCAACCTAGATTAATTTTGATTGCTGCTGGAGTGTCATCTTGCCACATTTCACTTTTCCATTCTGCCAAATTACATAAACGCTTCTAATGTAGAAGGTTCTGGTTCTGACCAAAACTTTTGTTGCTTATTATCTTGAATAGCAAAATTAGACTTAATTGTTTTTAAGTTACCAGCAATAAAGTCTTTAACGTTTGCAGCCATATCAGATGCAGTAGTAACAGGAACATTCTGACAAATCATATTTAGATTCTTTACACCGCCTTGAAGTTGAAAGTCTTTAGGCATACCCATAATATCTAAACACTCTCTAACGTTAAGATACCTATCAACATCAGGGTGTGTAAGCATAATAGGCATATGACCTACAAAAGCTCCGATATAATTTTTTGGGATTTCAGTAGTCTTACGCATAATGTTACCGCCTGACTTTAACTTATCTCCCATACGAATACATTTTTGAGAATGCTTTTCGTATCCTTCTTTCACCATCCACTTAGCCATATCATAGTATGAACCACCTTCGTCTTCAAAGTGATGCAATACGTTCGTAGTTTTTTCAATGATCTTAAAAAAGTCTGTGTGATTAATGCCACCGTGCATCTCCTCTAAAACATATCTGTAATATGGGTTTTCTGAAGGTTTCTCTTTTTGTACAATAAGATCAGACATTGGATCTGCATCGTTTCTTGCAGAAGATCTAATCTGGTCTTCAATGAGTTTATGAGGGCGTTTATAATAATCAAAAACAGGTACGCTATTACCTTTCCAAAAGAAAAAGAATGCTCTATCACGAATTTGACTTAGTCCGTGTAAGATACTTTTAGTTTTGTATAAGCTGAATGTATATCCATGTTTTGCGGCGAGTTTTCTAAGCTGTCGTACGACAGGTTCACCCATTGCTGATGCGAGTCTTGGCGCATTTTCTCCCCATAAAACTTTTGGTGAGACTGTTTCAAGGATGTATTCGCTAGACTTAACCATCCAGTCATTATGTTCTGAGTTAGATGATGAAGAAACACTAAGGCTAGAAAGACCAGCACAAGGACATACAGAGTTGACAACATCCACTTTATGAGGAGCTTTTCCTCCTTCATCGAGTTTAATATAGGGAACTTCGTTTTCATAATAATTCACCAATTGGCTATCGTTTGCTTCAAATCCTGAGTATGATAAAATGTACTCAGGTTTAACACCAAACACATTTTGCATAGCAAAGGTTTCTCCACCTATAAGTGGAACAATACTTGCATAACTAGTCATAATTTACGTTTTGCTCTTTCTCTCTATCGTCCCTCTCATATCCAGAACGAAGTTGATTATTAGCTTCAATTACTTTTTCGAGAACAGTGAACTCTGGAGCAAAGAATGATAAAGCTTTTGTATCTTTAGGGAAACAAGCACCACCGTAACCGCGACGGCCATCAAACCCAGGTACAACAGTGTGACTATGACCGATACGAGGATCAGTACCGATAGCAGCGATAATTCTATTAAAGTTTCCATGACCGTTAACAACATCAAAGAACTGGTTGAACCACAAGACTTTCGTAGCGAGGAAACTGTTGATTCCATACTTGATAAGGCTTGCTTCAGCAATTGAAACGTGGAAGACAGGACATGGCCTGCATAAAGAATAACTGGCGTACATTTCTTCGATGTATCTGCAAGTCGCCGGATCACCACCGAACACGTGCATTTTAGGGTTGACGAAATCATCGTTTGCATTTTTTTCAGTAAGGAACTCAGGGTTGTAAACAAGACGTTCTTTCGAAAGCTTTGACAGCTCTATCATAATATCCGGAGTCACTGTGGATTTAACTACAATGAAACCTTTAGTGTTATCTATAAGTTCTTTAACTACCTTTTTAACGATAGATGCATCAATCTTTCCATCATCTTCCATTGGAGTAGGTACTGCAACAAACGTAATATCAGGATCAAAGTCACTTAGTTCTTTAATTGTAGTATCGTAATTAGGATCTACAATAAACTTATCGACATTGGATTGGCTAAAGCCATAGTCCACAGCTTTACCCACAAAGCCGTGGCCTACAATACCTACTTGAAGATTTCGATTAATTAACATTGTAATAGCCTTTGTACCATTCAATAAAGTTCTTTACACCTACTTCAATTGAAGTGGTTGGTTTATATCCAAGCTTTTGCAATTTAGTAGTATCTGACCAAGTTTCTGGAGTATCAGCTACATGCTTAGGTACTAAGTTACGAATTGCTTTACGATCAAGATTCTTTTCAATTTCATCTACAAACTGCACAAGCTCTACTTGTTCACCATAACCAATACAGAAAATTTCATGATCTTTTTCTTGATTACCGTCAAGAATGTTATCAGTTACAATTTTAATACCTTGCACAATGTCGTCAACGTAAGTAAAGTCACGTTTCATATCTCCAAAGTTATATAGATCAATAGGCTCATTTGCTACAATGCCATCTGCAAACTTAAACAGCGCCATATCAGGTCGACCGTAAGGACCATAGACTGTAAAGAAACGAAGACCAGCAGATTTTGGAACATTACTATGTGCAAACTGACATTCGTTTACATACTTAGACCAACCATAAGGGTTATTTTGGTGTTCACCTTTATCGTGTTCGTTCCATGGAAGCGGCTGACCATGCATGACGCATGACGATGATGCGTAAATAACTGGGCATTTTGATCGTTCAGCACCTTGAGCAATTTTCATAGTACCAGTGATATTAGTATCGATATATGGTTCGGTCATTTCCATAGAGTGCCGTGGATTAGCAAAAGCTGCTAAGTGGATTATGGCATCCATGTTTTCTAATTGACTAGCCCAATTAATAGCATTAATATCAAGACTCAAAATATTTTCAGGTGGAATTCCAGCTTCGTTCAATAGTTTTTCTCTATCGTATTTTAGCTGTGGATCGTAGTATGGATTAAAGTTATCACAACCAAAAACTTCATAACCTTCGCTATGCAGTTTCATTGCTGTGTGGTATCCGATCATTCCGGCTATGCCAGTGATATAAATTCTTTGTTTCATGCGAAAAATTCCTCTAGTCCTTGTGGTTGATTATCTGGTGTTTTGTTAATTTTGTCAAATATATCAGGGAACGATACATCTGGTCCATTATGTGATGCGTAATATTCGTAAGCCATTTCTCGCCATTCGTCACGCATTACATTATCTTTTCTAAGCTTATTTATGACTTCAATAGTTTCTGACCAGTCTGTACCTACTTCACCAGCCCATATAGTACCAGTGTTTTTATCAGCAGTAAGTTTATTGCCAGTTTGCAAATGTGTACAATGATCGCCAAAAGCTTTTCTAAAGATTGGAACTACACCAACAGCTGCAATTTCTAAGTGAGTAAATTCAATAAAGTTTTGAATATATTCAGGTTGAAGAGTTGTCAATTGAAAACCAAAGCCACACTTTGACATACGTTCTAACATTTCAGCATGCTTGAATGCACCAAAAACATAAGGCTTTCCACCAGCTACTGTTTCAACATCAAAGTTTTCAGCCATTTCGTGGAATTCAAATTTTTCGCGGATATCAACAAATTGAATTGATTTCTCCATTCCTTCTAATGTGTACAAAGGATCTGGTAAACTTTTCTGTAAGTCGAACATAACATCGAAACCTTTCCAATATGCAGACCTGCCAATCCATTTCAAATGATTTGGATCTTGATCTTCAATAGGTTTCCAATATTGTTTACGAATGCTTTCTACATTAACGCCATTACAAAAGCTATATGAATTAGCCTTAGCACCAAGATTTCTACAGTAATCCATAAAAGGACTTTTAGTAGAATAAGATAGAATAACGTTTGCAGATTTAATAACATCATCAAGCAAAGCATTACGCTTGATAGACATCATTTTATGATCGTGTTGAATCATAACTTTTTTAGTCGTGATTCCATCAATCATTTTACCGAAGTTTTCGATACAATCGTCAGGGTGTCCTTTCGATGGTAATGAACCAATAAGTACTAAATCAGCCTTATTGCAATCTTCGGTAATTATTTCAGTGCCGCAGATCGTATCTCCACGAGCAGGTTTATTACCCCACTTCCACTGTTTAATATTTTCATCTAGGTAGTGAGATGCAGCACGTGTCCACTTTTTATCGCTAGGAGCATAGACTGTATAATCCCACCCCTTTTTAAGTGCCCAATCTTTTAACTCGAGCGTGAATCGAGTTACACCGCAGCCTTCAATGCCGCGGCCTAGAATATGTACGACTTTCATATTTTTCACCTGTCTTTATTATAATAGTTATTATATCATATATATGAGGGTTTGTACACTAAAAAATTCACTATTCGAAATCTTTTTTTGGTTTAAGCTCAACAACATTATCTTCATATGGACCATCGTCTAAACTAACAAATTCATATACAATACCTGCTTCGTCAAACATTTCAAATGTCTGGCTTGCAGAATTTCTCCAATCTTCTGGAATAATCTGATCAACCATTACTACTCGTTCAATACCTACTTGGATAATACCTTTAGCACAATCGCTACAAACAGGTAAACCATATACGTATAGTGTCGAACCAGCAAGAGATACACCATTCCATGATGAGTTATATATGACATTCATTTCTGCATGAACTACAAACTTGTATTTTGTCGGTCTGTGCTCATATCTTTCAGGGTAGTCTTCAATGCCTCGTGGGAAACCATTATATCCTTGTGCTAATACTTCACCGTTGTCTCCAACAGCTACTGCACCAATTTGTCTTGAAGGATCTTTTGACCACGAAGCAATATGCTTGGCCAATAAGAGATAGCGTTTGTCCCACTTATCATACATTATGTTTTACCACCTGATGTTTTACGTTTAATATCGTTATGATTGAATTCTGCCCAATACAATTCAAAAGCAATTCCGTCTTCAATTCCAATAAACTGATGATAGAGTCCTGGCTTTACTTTTGTAAAATCGCCGGGATACAAGATAGTTTCATCAACTAATCCTTGATCTTCCTGCCATACTCTAATCATCATAGTGCCTGACTCTACATAAAAGCCATTCCACTTAAATTCATGTTTATGTTCTGAACATTGCATTCCTGCTTTATATTCAATTCGATGAAACTCACAGGCGCCATTTGCTTCTATAAGTTCCGTTTGTCCCCAAACTTTTCCTGCAATCATTTTACTAAATCAAAGTGCCTTTCATAAACATGCAAGTTTTGAACTTGCCAAGTTATATCACCAACTTCCATTTCTTTACGATAATCTGCATCAGCAGCATTACCAAGATATTGTTGATTGTATGCTTGTGTCACCTGATTCAAAACATAGTGCTGCCATGCATAATCATTCTTATAACCAAAGACTACATCATTAGATCGCATTTGGACTACAGCGTGAATTTTAGCATTACGAATATAGTAGCTAACTGCATTAGTACAGATAAAATCATTCTTACCAAGTTCATTAAATTCTGTCCAGATTGATGGACGATTGTAAATCATAATGGCTCGACGAGAATCCATATTCCACAATAGTTCATTAACTACATTGTCAAATTGGCGATAATACTTATCACTAAAAATAAGATTACCATAGTTAGAGTTAATTTCACCGTGGTCATTAGCAGCCATTTGCCAAGCTTTAGGAGGCTCATCACCGTAAGGTATGTCATTGATATTGGTAGACATACCAAGATACCAATCCACTTCAGCATTGATGTAATCCTCATTTGGTTCACCAAAGATCGCCGGTTCATTGGCAAGGAAGGAAGCGCCAATTACTTCGATGGTTTTACTACCATTACGATCAGTGGTGAATTCTTTATTTTCGAGTGCGTTAACAAATAACTCTCGAATATCATTTACGTTTTGCACAGACTCTCTCCCTTAGATCTGATGATGAGAACCTATGGTCTCGTTTATTAAAGTAAAGTTCAATGCCACGATTGCGACATTCGTCTTTACCTGTGAAATCTTTTTGACGATACTCTTCTCCAAGGATTCGTACATCAATATCATACATGTTTATTATATCAAGTAAATCGGCTTCTGTACAATAAATAATGACTTCATCAACATATTTTACTGCAGCAACCTGAGCCTGACGTTCTACGATACTTTGAATAGGTGCATTCTTATCAGCCCTATCTAAAGTAGGGTCAACCTGTAATGCAACAATTAAATAATCACATTGTGATTTAGCTTCTCTTAACATAGCAATATGTCCAGCGTGAAGCAAATCAAATGTAGATGCTGTAAGTCCTACTTTCAATGTTCTCTCTTTCCATCAAATACACAAACGAAATAACATCCGTGCGGGCCTGCGTGCACGCGGTGAAACCATCCGTCTGGAATTAAAACAATATCACCAGCTTTTACTTTTTCATCGTGGTGTACGCCATTGGTATCAATAAGTTCCATTCTACCAGAACCTTGACGAAAATAATAAACTTCTTCTTGACCTGGGTGAGCGTGACCACTGGTAGATTTTTTAGCAAATAAATCTGTAGTACTCAACACTAAATTATTTAGAAGCCTATTATCTGTAACGACATAACGATCGTCTGACTTTACGATGTCTCCGCCGATATTAAGAGCACTGACTTTCATTTTTTTGGCCTATTGAACATATCATTATCAGGATCTTGTCCATCCATTGTACCACGCATATATGATACTGCAAACGAAGAATAATTAATAAGATCCATAAACGTATCTTCTAATGATTCGTGATTAGGATCTTCACCAGATTCAAGTAAGGATGCAGCACGCATCATTTTACCGTGCATAATATCATAGATAGTATCTACACCACGACGATAATGCATTGCTTGTACTACGTTAGATTTAGCAGACTGATAGTCTTCACCTTTACGTTTTTGTAGTTCAATACATTCTTCGAGAACCTTTACAGATTCACGTTCTTTAACTGTTTTAACCAAGATAGTCATCTCCATATCTGTACATTTTATAACCTACGAAACCAGCAATAGATGCATAGGCTATGTTAAATAATATTTCTGAAACTGTTAGTGAGTTTTCCATACATGCACCATCGCAATCAGCGCCAGCTGTACCGAGAACCACAAAGAAAGATAGGCCCATAATAATGCCACCAGTATATTTGAAAAGCATAGCCATTATTTTACACTCCAACCAAAGTTTTCTACCAAGTAGTCATTACCTTTATCTTCGGCAATTGCTACACAAATTGCTTCACGAACAATTGTATCTCTAGAAGATAAGTGTTCAGAAGCTCTATTTAGCTTACCAGCTAATATGTGAGTAAGAACAGCTGCAGCATCTGCAGCATCTTCAAGGTACATATCAGACATATCTTCTCTAATAGCCCATTTAGCCTTAGCTTGAGTTTTATAAGAATTGATTAGTTTTTTTAAGTTTTTCATGATTTTGGTTTCCTTCCTTTTATCATTTTATAAGTATATTATACCATAGTTCTTGTCAAAAGTAAAGGAAAAAGTGCGAAAAAGTGCATTTTTATTTTCAACAAAATCAACCACTTAGGAAAAAAGTTCAAATTTATTTCCATTCCATACATATATTCCTTCATGAATATACTCTTTAGACTTCTTATTGTTGATAAAAACATAGACAATATCAGGGTATTTACGCCATGTTTCAAGTTTAGCTGATTGACATCTAGCTAATACATAAGGAACGTTGCCAAGGTGTTCAGTACATTTGATTTCTATTGGATCGCCTTGAGGATCAATAATATCTTTATAATCTCGAATGTCGTCCATATAACCTTTTTCGAGAAGATACTGTTCTGCAGCATGACCGTATAAACATACTTCATATATCTCATTAAGGGTTCTACCTCGAGCAGTAGAAGGTTTTCTATGAATTTGTTTTGCTTCATTCATAGCCCTTTCGCTCCATTCATGTTTGTCTTCTATATCGTCAATGCTAAAGCTCATATCCATATTAAAGATTTCTGTAGACGTATTCAATTGCACGATCTGCCTCCTTGTCAAGTGGTCTATTTTGGTACCAATTACCGGTGTCAGTATCGAATTCTCTACACAGTTGAGATACTTCTGACGAAGTAATTGGATATTTGTTACGAATAGCATTGCTTGCGACAGCTACCATAATTTGATACATTTTGTGATACCAGCCTGTGTTATTTATGACTTGATATTCTGTTGCTAGTTTTTTAGGAAAGTAAGGACAATCACGATAAGAAGACCACTTAGTTGCAGTATTATCTAAGTTTGCTTTACGATGAGAAATAACAGCTTCTTTCATTTCAGCCGGTAGTCTATCAAAAAAGCTATTACCACTAGACTTTTTAGGCATTGGATGCTTAGCGATTAATACGTCCGGGTCAATAGTATTGCCGTTACGATTACTGAATATAAAATTATCAGCACCATTATAGTTGCCTGGGATGTAATACATGCGAGACAAGTCTTTAGTCTGCTTATCTCCAAGTTCTCCGAGCTCACTTTGGAGCGCATACCAGAAGGCTTTGATTCTATCTCGTTCAACGCCATATGCAAGTGGGAATACAAGTCTGAATTTCGGTGCATCAATAGTAGAGCTAGCAGTAGAATAACACACCCAACGCCAACTACCAAAAAGTTTGTTAAGAGCATCAAATAAATCTCCTTCAAATTCGAAATCATCAACATCAACTGCACACCACATAGACCATTCAACTACATTATCATTTGAACGTGTTGTGTCAGGTTTATATACAGCAGGTGACATAAGTTCGGCATCTTTCTTACCCTTTCTAGGCTTTTCAGCAAGTTGATATAAGACGCGTTCAAACGCATTGAAGTCATGAACATCAACTCGTTTGTCTGTCTTATTATCAAATATACTATTGAAAAGCGTTAGGGATAATGCCATGGTTTCCTCTATGTGTTGGAGCTTCCCAGCCTTCAGGTTTAATTAAATCAGGCATTCCTAATGGATTAGGACGCGATTCTTTTACACCAACTTCTTTATCGAGATTAGCACGAAGTACTTCATCCCAAGCTCGATATGTATCTACTCCAAAAGCATCTAATGTGCCAAGAGCGACAACTACTAAATCAATAAGACCATCAACTACTTCTTCAGAATCTTTTTCATCAACAGCTTTTTCTGTTTCTTGTAGTTCTTCCATAAGGAATGAAAGACGAAACTTTAAGAACTTTTGTAATAGTTCAGGCTTATCTTTATTTTGTTTAATCCATTCATGCACACCATATTTAGCATGCATAAAGTTTATATCATAAGGCAAGTCGCCTTTGAAAGGTGCACTCATACGAAGAAATCCTCCAATGTCATTTGATCTTCAGCGTTCCACCCTACAGCATCGAGGATGGGTTTCAGTGGATCAAGGAAAGTTTTGTCAAATTGTTTATCATAGTCGATATACTTGTGGAGATTAAACTCAGGTGGCAAGTAATCTGGAAATGATACTACATTTTCCTTGATTGGGTTAGGCAATCTTAAGTAACAGAACTTAAGCTTTTCACCATTTTGAATTAAGGCATACTTCTTTTCGAGAACTTTACCTTTTAGTTGTGAATTATATAGTAAGGCACCACGTACGTGAATAGGTGTACCTTTCTTATAGATTAGTTTTCTATCTGACCAATCAGTTAGGTTAGACACACCACGTGGAAACGATACCTTTTCAGGCGGTAGTGATTTGAATTCTGATTTGAAAGCTTGAATAAAGTTTTGAGTAGCAGTTTCATCACCAGATATAATTGTTTTGAATACTTCCTTAAACTTACCACGAACAATTTCAGGTGTAGAAGACTTAATCGCTTCAATACCCATGATTTTAAGTTTAGGTTCAGCATACTGTACACCTTCTGAATTATGTACATTGAGTATGTATCGTTTCTTTGCAGTCCAAAGACCACGATCTGCAATAACTTCACGGTCCATAACCATACGGTTATTATAAGCATTCATCTTATACGCCATTGATTCATAACTTTTAGCTAGGCGTGGTACAAAATGGTCGTTGCATATTTTATCGAGAAACTTAACAGGATCTTTAGGATTTAGTTCTTTAATAAGAGGACCAAAGTTAACATAAAGAGAATCGGTATCCATTGCAATGACATAGTCTTTGTCCTGTGTTTTAAGGACTTCATTCATAGTTTTGTTCATTTCAACCTCAGCCCACTGAATAGCAAGCTGACCGGACAACGTAATACCTTCAGCAACATTCTGATTAAAATAGCGGAAGTATTGATTGCCAAGTGCACCATAAAGAGAGTTGAGTAGAATTTTAATCGCCATCTGACGATTTTCAAGTTGATTGATTTCTTTTTCTAGTTCAAAGCTTTTTGTTTTTTCGTATTCTTGCATAGCAGCAAGCATTTGCTTTTTAACTGACTTACGTTCGTCATAATATTCGATAATGATTTCAGGTAAAACACCAAGGCGTTCTTTGCTATAAGTCGATCCATTAGCAGCAACAGCAAAGTCTTTAGCTCTATCGTCAGGATGTAGAGGGTCAAGATCAGTTTGAGCAAATTTAAGGTAATGACTAACACCTTCATCAACACGAATGTTGGTGATTGTTTCAGGTGACATATTGCTTTGAACAATTAAGTTTGGATACAGTGAGTTCAAATCAAATGATACTACCCATTCGTGCATACCAACCTGTGGTTCTTTAACATAACCACCAGCATAAGGTGTCTTTGGTGTATCAGCATTTTGTGGAATAGCAACTTTACGTTGAGTTAGTTGACGATAGATAATTGAATCCCATATGGCTGTCGTACCAAACGTATCTTGGTAGTTAACACCACCTTTGTAAGCTACAGTGACAGCTAAGGTAATTAAACCCATCTTATCTTCAAGGCGGTCAATAAGTTCTACATCACGAATATTATAGTCAATAAACTTTTGGTGATCTTCTTTATATAGCGTATGTAAATTACCGAATTCTTCATACGACATTTTACGTTCACCAAGGACGACATACGCAATATTATCAAGTTTGTAAGATTCTTGTGCACCATATGAATAACCGAACTTTTGGAAAAGGTCCAGATAGTCAAGCTGTTGTATACCAGTGATTTCATAGGCATCCATCTTTTTGCCTTTGATAGTCAGCTGACGATACTGGACCAATCCCCAGGGAGAAAGCTTTTTAATTTCTTCGGGAGACAAAACTTTATTCATACGATTTACAAGGTATGGAATATCAAATAGGCGTGTATTCCAACCAGTAATAACATCAGGAGTATGTTCAGACCACCACTTAAGAAACTTTTCTAGAAGCTGTGCTTCTGAGCTGCAACGAAAATAGAAAGTGTTTTCTGTGTTTGGTTCATAGTCACCAAGACCCCACACATAGTAGTATCCACGACGACTAGATTTTAATGCAATAGAGATAACAGGATGAGCAGCTTGTTCAGGAAAGGGGAATCCTTCATCAGATGCAACCTCAATATCAATATTGCATACATCAATCATACTACGATTGAATTCTACATTGCGAGGGAATCTTTCGGTGATGTATTGATGGACATAGTTTGTGTTGCCATAAACCTTAAAGTTAGTGACATCACTGTATTTTTCCATAAACTCTTTAGCTTCGCGCATGCTATCGAAATTAATAGGTTCGACAGAAGTGCCGTCCAAAGCTTTCCATTCAGAGTCTTGGTTTTTAGACTGCATATAGAGTGTAGGTTTGAAAGGGATTCTTCTTTCAACGCGGTGACCTTCATGGTTGTAGCCACGATAAAGAAGTTTGTTGCCATAACGTGCAACGGAAGTATAGAAAGGTGTGTTTGTCATAATATAATTATACCACTGTTTGCAGCAATTGTACACCAAAAAAGGGCCCGAAAGCCCTTTTTTTTCATTTTTTTTAGATCCAGTAACCCTTGTACTTTAGCTGTTTCATGCGATTTTCGAGATCTACATGATCTGTAGCTTCAGATAGATACTTTTCTGATGCTGACATATTAACTGTTTTCCACCATGATTTTATTGCAGTAATCATGAATCGAACTCAGATCTAATAGAAGCAATCGTTTTAGTATTTAATGATGCAACCAAGTTGTAATATTCATCTTGCCTGTATTCTCCGACATTGATCAATTGCTGCGCTACGTGCCTATTGGCAGAAGTTTGGCGACCGATCATATATCCGACCATCATTCCTTCAAGTGTCTTTTTAAGTGCAGTCCATACGTTATGGCTTGCGTCTAGTACTATTTGTGTCATTTGTTGATTCCTCGTTAATACCAATTTTGATTTTACGAGGCCGCTTCTCTTCTGGTAGGATGACTTCTAGATTAACAGTCAAGATCCCATCGGTAAGATCAGCTCCAGTTACTTCCGTATATTCGGACAGTCTAAATGACTTCTTCCAATTTCTCGCACTAATACCTTTATGAACGTACTTATCTTGCTCACGACGTTGTGGCCTGTCACCATTAATGTCAAGCACTCCATCATTTACAGAGATATCAATATGTTCTTGTTTGAATCCAGCCACGGCGAGTTCTAGAGAATATTTCATCTCTTCTTCTTTAACTACGTTATGTGGTGGATAGGTATCCTTCGCATGCTTGTGAATACTCTCAAGCTGATCGAAGATGTGGTCGAAACCCAAAAAAGCGTTTCGCGGGTAGGCGAAGTTTCCAGTCATATGTTCCTCCTATTGACTAGCAAGGTTTGTTTAGGACCCGTATTAAACGGCGTCCAATACTATATATAACATTTTATGTTTTTATAGTTTTTTCTTTATATATCGATACGCTGCATATGCTGCAAGCAAAACAACAATAGTTCCAATTCCATCGAACCACGATGTCTCATTCATTGCATCGATAAGATCAGCTGTAAGCCAATCCATTATAGACTCTTAATCATTTCAATGCGATCAGTAGCATGTGCCATTTTATCTAGCTCAGCTTGTACTGCCTCCATGATATCCGAGTGTTCACCAATTCCTGCGGGATTGGCTAAGTATACTTCCACGTTTGCTTTATGTAAGGCTACCTCACCTTCTGCATGTGCAAGTAATGCTTTAATCATTTGCTCTCTCATGTTTTACTCCCAATATTATATTTTGGACAAAGTTCCCATTCCTGTTTTTCTTTGAAAGGAATGATTTTGATTTGTCTTAATGGTGCTTTTTCTTGACACGATTCTTTTGTATGAATATCGATCAAGCCCCAATCACTCATTAAAGTAGCGATTGTGTTTCTACGAGCAATGTCTGATTCCTCTAGATTTGCCTTTTTGCCGTCAAGCAAAAATAATTCTTTGAAATGTACGATAAAATATCTACCTTGTTTATGTAATATATGACAAGATTGAAATAATTTTTTATCTCTGCGTGATGCCACGCCTATACGAGTTAGTGTTTCTCTTACTTTTAGGAAATCATCTGGCTCGCCGAGGGTTACTTCCAGCATATTGCCTGGAGTCCACTCTATTAAGTTACTTTGTTCCACCTTTACTCACCTTTTTTCTCAACCCATTTATTTGATCGGGTGATAGAAGTGAGATGGCTTGACGAGCTTTTTCGTTGCTATAGTCATAGTATTCTTTAATCACTTCAATATCACTCTCAACTTGAGGCTTTGCCCATTTTGAAAATCTTTTACGCTTTCTAACTATATTTATAAGAAAGTCAAATTGTAGACGACTATCTAAGTGACTATGGCGATTCATTTCATTCGCAATTAATACTGTATCATTAAAATAAGATAGACTACGATTTACCATAAAGGCGTTATAACCTTTTTCTGCAATATCGTCAACCATAATATCTTTTTTAGTATCATTGATTGCTTGTACGTATTCGAACGGATTCATTAAAACCAACCTATCTTTATGCCATTATGAATGATAATAAAAAAGCAAGCGACCATGTGAGTAATAACCCATATAGTACGAATGATTGCTGCGATGTCATTTTGACGATTATCATTCGTTATCTTACTTCCAATAGTCTTACACCATATAGACCAAACATTACGTGAGCTCCACATTTGCCATTACCTCCGTCATACAAGCTACAACGTTAAGTTCATGATCAGCAACAAATGCATTTTTATACTGATAGTCTGCTAAGATAAGGACTAACTGAGGAACAGACTGTGGATTTACTTTATCAGACATGCGGTCATAGATTCCACGAAAAATAGATGAAGCATCAGTGTCAATATTGTTGACGACCCATTGCCGCATCTTCTTAAAGTCTTTTTGTTTTAATGATGTAAACAGTTCATCGTAACTGTTATCACTAAGCGATACCATAACACCGCTATCGATTTGACCTGATGTAGAATACCTTTGGCATTCATTTAAGACTCTACGCCAATCAGGTGCAAATTTCATAATAAGATCTGCAAGAACTTTTTGATTGTATTCAATCTTTTCGCCATCGAGAATAGTACAAAGGCGTTTATGGAAATTACCACAAAGATCTACCATATCTTTCTTAGAAGTATTAAACTCATAGACAGCACAACGAGAATGCAAAGGTTCAATAATTCTATTTTTGAAATTACATGTTAGAATAAATCTACAGTTATTAGCAAACTCTTCGATAAATCCGCGAAGAGCAGGTTGTGTAGATTGTGGATTAAGATAATCAGCCTCATCGAGAATGACAACTTTATATCCACCTTGCAGTGATACAGTACTTGCAAACTGTTTTATTTTTGTCCGAAGAGTGTCTATATTACCTTCTTCAGAACCATTGATTAGTATGTAGTCGAGATCTAACTCGTTACATAAAGCGCGTGCAACAGTGGTCTTACCTAATCCAGCAGTACCCGTGAAAAGCATGTTTTGTAATTCACCAGAATCAACCATTAGCTGGAACTGAGTTAGCAGTTGGCTAGGTAATACACACTGTTGTACAGTTTTTGGGCGATACTTTTCTACCCATAAAAAGTCATTTGACATTCACAATCCTCATAATATAAAGTTGAACAAGTTATTTTTGTGCTTGTTCCTGTTGGTAGTTTTCGCAGAGTTGAATAATTGAAATTGACTGGTCACGCAATGTACCAATAGTCGATAATTCTTCTCCTTTGAAACCACCTCGCTGGGTGAGAGCGTCTACTACAGCAATAGTACTTCTAGCAGCACGATTAGCGATTTCATAGATTTGAGCATGCTGGTCTTCAGCTGCTTCAGTTTTCTTTTCTTCAGTCATATTAAGCTCCAAACGTTGAAGATTTTTCGAGTGCAATCCAGTACTGGATGGACACTCCTTTGTTAACAAAATTTGAGATTAGCTTTGACGAAATCGCCACATCATAATCTCCATCAATAATTTTCATGTTATTAATGTTGAGGATAAAGTTGAAATTAGCCTCGGTATATTCTCCATCTACTTGAATAGAAAAAGTATTTGAAGTTGCGTTTTGGTTATCAATAATAGACAACTCAATAATGCCTTCGGACACTGCTTTAACAGATACTTCTGAGTGACCAAGGGTAGATGATGCTCGTTTAAGCTTGCTTAGAGTACCAGCATCTAAAGTAAACTTAACATCTTCACTAGGCATTGTAATATCTTTAGACGGTGCCGTCAACATTTCAATGTCTGAGAAGAAGTACTTTACTTTTGAACGACCAGACGAATCAGATACAAGTGCAAAATCATCGTTGAATTCAAGCTTAGGTGAGTCTACTAGACTAAGCACACCAAGGAATTCACTTAGGTCGTAAATACCAACTGTCTTAGGAAAGCTTTCCTCGACAGTAGCAGTAGCTAAGACATTCTTAGCTTCAGTAATAGTCTTAAGAGTATTACCTTCAGCAATCACGATATTTGGATTGATGCTGGCAAAATTCTTAAGAATTGATAGGGTTGATTCTTTCAGTTCCATAACAAAAAAGTCCTTTGTTTGATTATAATATAGTTATTATACCATAGTTTTGACAGATTGTACACTACTTTTTTTGACTAAAGTTCTTTTGTTTAACGAATTCGATCTTTTCAGCAAATTTGCCATCGAGAATATCTCCTTTATGAGAGATAACAAAAGTGTTAGTGTTATCGTCCAAGTTGTATAAAATTTTCATGAGGTTGTCAACGCCATCATGATCTAGTGATGAGTCAAAAGTCTCATCGAGAATCAGCAGGTTAGTTGCTACTGAATTCTTCATTTTTGCAATCTGGCGCCACGTAAATAGTAGTGCCAAATCAATTCTTTGTTTTTCGCCTTCAGAAAACGAGTCGTATGTAAACTCATCTCTGTGTCTAGATCTAATTGTTTCTTGGAAAGATTCATTTAGATCAAAGTGTACAAAGAAATCTAACACTTGCAAATATTGATTAACGAACTTATTTATAACAGGTATATATTGCTTAATGATTTTTGTTTTAATACCTGTGTCTTTAAGCATTTCAAGGATTACATCGTTATAAGATTTATCTTCATTCATTTTGAATTTAGATTCAATTAACGATTCTTTAGATGCTTGGATATTTTTTAGTTCTTCTTGAGCTAAGTTTAAGTCAGCTACTGCACTTGTTTCTAATTCATTTTTTAGAGTATCAATCTGCGAACGGAAAGTTGAAATCTGTCTGCTATTAGACTGTATAGTGTTTTGCTTTTCACGTACCCAGTTTAATGCTTCACTAAGCTTTGTGATTTTTTCTTCTACACTAGTTGATTCTACAGATGCAATATCCATAGCACTTTTAAGTTCTTTAGCTTTTGACTTCGCTGCAGAAAGCTTTTCTTGTCGAAGCTCATTTAGAATATCTTGAGAGCATGTTGGACACGATTCATTTTCTTCGTAGAATTTTGCATCTTTAGTTATCTGACTCATTTGTTGCTTAAACTGAGCATTATATTGTAACAGTGATTGCTTTTTATCGTGAAGAGAATTTAACTCTACTTCGATGGGGTTTTGTTTTCTATCAACTTCTTCAGAAAATTCGGCGTTTTCTTTTTCAAGAGCTTTAATCTGGGAATCAGATTCCTCGATTTGATTTTTCTTTGATGATATATTTTGCTCAGTGAGTACCTTAACATCGCTAATATACTTTTTCTGTGTTTCTAGTTTATTCTTTATAATATCTATTTGATAATCATTATCTCGCATGCGCTCGCGGAGGATTGCAGCCTTTTCTTTTTGAAGCTGATTCATCTTTGAGAATACATTAATGTCAAGTAGATCTTCAATTACTTCACGTCTAATGTCATTTCGTAATTGCATAAAAGGAACAAAGGATGATGAGCCAAGCACAACAATTTGGTGAAAAGATTTATGATTTAGTTTAAGATAGTTTTGTTCAAGAACTCTTTGGTATTCTTTAGCATGTGATGATTGATTAATCATATGCTTGTTTTTCCAAATTTCAAACCTATTAGGCTTAATGCCTCTAATTACTTTGAATTCGTTTTTGCCAATACTAAATTCTAATTCAACCAAGCAATCTTTTTGGTTGATTGAGTTTACAAGTTGATTTTTATTGATGGATCTATGAGGCTTACCAAACAAACCAAACGATACTGCGTCCAATAACGTAGATTTGCCAGATCCATTGTGTCCTACCACAAGCGTAGACTTAGACTTAAGAAAATCTATTTCAGTCCAAGTATTACCAGTTGATAAGAAATTTTTGTATTTTAGCTGCTTAAATATTATCATACTATTTCGAGGCTTTGTGCTTCTTTCATTAAATCTCGCATCTGAACTTTAAGTGCAGGTTTATCGAGATCTGTTTCAACATTATCTACATACGTATCTAAAAGAGTCTGAGTGTCTTCTAATGATACGCTTTCATCTTCAACATTATCGCCTAGGAATTCTTCGAAGTTTTCTTGTATTTTAACTTCAAGCGGGCTTTCGTTAATAACTCTATCAACAAATCTATCAAAAGTAAATAGATCTGTTTTGTTTTTAACAACTATTTTTACAAACTTCTGATTTAGATGTTTTACTTCATAGCTGCTATAATCTGTTTTTTCATCGTCATACGTGATTTTTTCAAACAAAGTATTTGGATTGTGTATAGCGGTTAGTTCTCTAGTTTCAGTATCTAAGACATGGAAATACTTAGGGTCATGAGCATCTGACCAAAAGAATTCTAGCTGACTTCCAAGATATTTGATATTGCCTTCGTGAGAACGACAATGAAAGTGACCAGACATTACTAATTCAAATCGTTTGAATAAGTTTGGATCCATACCACCATGATGTTTCATGCCTCTCATTACTTCGAAGCCAGAAAGTTCAAGGTGAGCACCAATCATATCTGCATCGCACTTGGCAATAAAATCCATAGAGCGTTCGTAGTTATCTTGACAAATCCAAGGGATAAGACCTAGCTTCAAAGAACCGTAAGTCATTACTGTAGGTTCCATAACAATATGGACTTCATTCATATAATGACCTAACAGTTCTTTCAAAGAGTTAAGTTCATTTGTGTTCTTATAAAAGGTATCATGGTTGCCTGGGATAATATCCATAGACATTCCATACTCACGAAGTTTATGTAAGAAATGCTTTCTATTAGAACTTAAAGCTTTGAAGTTAATAAATTTTCTATGATCGTAATAATCGCCAAGGTGTACGATCTGTTTAATATCATTTTCAATTAAGTAAGGAAAGAACACTTCTTCGTAAAAGCGTTCTGCATTATTGTTGAATATTTCTGAAGAGTTACGGATACCACAATGAGTATCATTAAGAATCGCTATTTTCATTTCATAAATTCTGTTAGGTCAGAGTCTACCTGCTTTTTTCGTTTTTGCTTATTAGCTTTTGAAAATGCTTTGACCTGAGTATCATGACTTCGTACTTTATCAATACGTTCCTTAAGGGTATCAACGAAATGAGTGGCTACAGTTCTAGCTACTTCGTTTTCACCTGCACCATCCATAAATGCTTCAATGCCAGATTGTTCTAGGTATTTGAATTTGACATCTTGTTGTTTCTTTTCTTTAGCAATACGTCGTAAGAAAGCAAACCAACTAATTTGAGTAAAGTACGCAAATGCATTAGGTTTACCGGTTCTTGTTGCTGCTTCTAAGTTATAATTTTCGATAGCTTTCAAACAATTTTCAACTGCATCCATGACCATTTCTTCGCGATATGTATAACGAATAAAATTAGATTTGTGAGACAAACCTTCGGCTATTCGTAAAAAACAGCCGGCAATATAGTTTGGTACGATTGGAAGAGTTGATTTGTTCGATTTAGCTTCTCTGACCGTCTGTACATAATCAACCACAGCTTGTGAAAACTGTGCGTTATTTACGTAATGCGGTCTATCCTTTGGCTTCATCTGAACCTCCTGTGAAATAATATAAGATAATTATACCATAGTATGTACCGCTTGTACACCATTAAAATTATTTTTATTATTTTGCATTTTAGGGGTGTACATTTGCGGAAAACTGTGGTATAATTAAAGAGTACTGTTGAGGATAGGGATATACAGTTTTCTAATGTTTAGTACTTGATCCTGGGAACGTAATAATATTACCGCTAAGATCTGAATCATATTCAATCTCAACTTCAGTTGCAAGATCAAAGGGGAGATCATTGCCTTTACCTGATTTTACCATCTCTTGGATTTTATCGTAATATTCGTTCACTGCCTTTTTAGTTTCATCTAAAGATTTAAGAACTTGTGTTTCTTCATTACTATTATGATCGTCAACAGCTTTTGTATATTTTTCGATCATTTCACGTGTAGGTGTACATTCTGCAACTACATGGTGTGGGTTTATAATTTGTACATGATTCCCATCACCTTGATATAGCATAAAAGGTCTAAATGCATAATATCTAACATTTTCTCTAGCGTGTTCTATAGCAACTAATTTGAAAGGATTTCTCACAGCCATATGATTTTCTTCATCTTCATAATCGCCATAGTCCATAATTTCACAAACTAGTTCTTCACCGTTCGTTAGCTTAAGTTGTCTTAGTGCAATCTGTAATTGTGCCATGTTATTATATACCAATCTCGAAAAGCTTCACTTCGAACTTTTCTCTAGAGTAAATTTTCAATCTTTCGGCTCCGTGTAAATAGGCGTAATTCTTTCTCTGTTTCCATGATAAGTCGTCGGTGATGTCGTAGAGTGTAGTTCTGCGGCCATCATCAGACTTACGTAATCCTCGTCCAATAGATTGAAGAACCTTAATCTGAGACTTAGATGGTGAAGCAAATATAATGTTATGGAGATTTCTGATATTAATCCCAGTACTAAAAGTCCCAAGACTTGCCACGATAATAGCATCTTTTTGTTTCTCCGTTATTCGACGAATAGCTTCTCTATCGCCAGTTTCAGTATTACCTGAGACAAAGAAAACTTTTCTTCCTTCGTCTACCTTACTATTTATCAACTCATAAAGAGGCTTTCCATGTTTTTCAACAAATTGAAACAATACAAGAGTATTACCTGTTTGATCTACAGTAAGATTTCTAATAAAGTTATTTCGCTTTTCGTTTCTTACGATGTAATCTATTTCGTCTTGATATTTTCTTTTGCCAAATCCTTTACGAACTTCTTCAGAATGTTTCAAAACAATTGCTTGAATTTTCAGCTGTGCAAGAGTATCACTTTCCATAAGATCGTAAGTAGTTGTTACGTTAAAAACGCGGCCAAACAATCCTTCCAATACAAGCTTATGTGTTTGAGTACCATCAAGAGTTCCTGTTGTTCCAAACCTATATGGAGCAACTTCGCATTTGTTCATGATTGACGTAAGAGATTTTGACTTAAATCCATGTACTTCATCACCAAACACTACACCAAATTGTTCAAACCAAGTCTTAGGTAATTTATAAACAGATTGCCATGTAGTAACAATAATATTTTCAGATAAATTCGTTTTTGGTTTACCAGAATAAATTCTATGAACTTCGTCTCTTACATCAAAAGCTTCGTCTTTTTCTGAATATTCTTCAAAGTCTGTATACATTTGTTCTACAAGAGAAGTAGTAGGAACAATCACTAAAACTTTTTGGTTTTCTAGTTTTTCGAGTAAAAACCTCATAATAATATAAATGATTAAAGATTTACCTGAACCTGTGGGTGAAAGAAGAATAGCTCTCTTAACAGTTAAAGCTCGTTGGACTGCATCAAACTGGTAGTCTCTTACACTGAAAGGCAAGTCTAAAGAATCGATATAACTCATAATGTCGTCTTCATCATACTTATTAGTATGCATAAGCTGATCTTCTACGGTTATTTCGTAGTTAAGCTTCTTAGCGAAGTTTATAACATATGTCAATAAGCCAAGAGGTAATTCGCAATTGTTAACATTAAACAAACGAATTTTTCCATCCCATACTTTATTCCTATATGCAGGCATAAACTTATAACCCGGGATGTAGAACGAAAAAAACTCAGAAAGTTCTTGCGCAACACCGCGTTCGCAATCTACAAATATTGCGCTATCATTTATTTTTTTGATTGATATTAAATCAGACACCAGCCTCGAACTGTCTCCACTTTATCATGTTGCCAATTGTTTGATGGCGCCATTTTACATTTTCAATTATTTCGTATACTGTATCTATGCAAGTTTTTATGTACTGAATTTTATCTTCAGACTTTTGAATGTCAGTGTCTGCTTCGTAGTAATATTCCATTTCGCCTTTCAAAACTTTTAATCCTTGAAATGGATCGAAGTCCCAACCATATTCTGCAATTTCTTCTTGAGACATTTTACCATTATAGTAAAGCCACTTTTGTTTAAGCAAAATCTTTTGAGTATTTTCAGCTCTACGCTTTTGCATTTTTAAGTGACCTATAATTTCAAGGTATTTTGCATGTAAGACTGGAGTTTCTAGAGAAGCATCATCTAGTTTTTTATTAATTTTCGCGTCTTCTTTCCACATTTTGTGGATGCTTTCAAGATCTATCATAATTTATCCTTTATCCAATTATATATTAACTCATGACCTTCATTATTCGGGTGGCCATCATTTTCAGTAATGAACACATCTGTCCATTTTGATCCGGCGGTTTCTTCGACATAACTAGCAAGTCTAACGTGTGCTGAGTTCTCAATTAGATCCCAGTATATATCTTGTGTTTTTTGCTCGCCAATAATCTTATATTTGGTTTTGTGACCAAACGGATATGCGCCCATAATTTCATAAGTCTTACATGGCAAATAACTTATTGCTTGTCTTAAAGCTGTAAACTTTTCTATCATAACTTTCAATTGATACCATTGAGTTAACTCGCTGAGATGTTTGATAAAATTTGCTTCACTCCCTTTCTCGTGTCCACTCATAACAAAATTACTAGTACCTATTGTACACCTATGCAGTTGAGTCCAATTTACACATAACGTATCGTAATTATGTTTATCAAACTCTTCCATTATAGTTTGAAAGATTTTGTAATTATCACAGCCTGAATATCCAATGACTTTTACGTCGCCATCGAAGTGTTCTGGCCAAGTTTTTAATTTTATGTTTGAGTAACAAGCAGATGTGGAATCAAAGAAGCTGTCGCCAACAGCAAGAATCATATTATATCGAAATCCGTAAAGCTAAATGTTATAGGACAAATTATATATTGTACATCGCCAGCAGCTGCTTCAAAAACAACATCGCCTAAACTAACTGGGAATGCATCTCTATATATGATTTTCTTTACAACATTATTATGTGAACTTAAGACAGATACAGTAATATCAGCTGTAGTTGGACCAGACGCGGTATCTGCAGCGCTTGATTGATTTCTGTCGGTAAATGTATGAAGCCAATTATATGTTTCCATGTATGATGACATGTTTTCATCTAACATAACATTGAATGTAACATCAGCGTGTGTTATAGAATCACCTGGGATAGGGATTCTACCAATTCTCGAATAATTAAGTTCAGATGCGTTTACCATCATTGATGGATGAAACACACTCTGTGCAAAAAACTGCAAATTTGGAAAGTACTTTCTATCAATAGAAATTCTAAATCCATTTGGTTGCAAATAGTTTGTATTCGTCGTTAGTGTCGAAGTATCAACACCGGATGTGACTGTTGTTGTATTGATTGCCATGTTACACCTTTATAGACTATTATAACACTATTTATACCGAAAGTACACAAAAAAAGAGGGGCCGAAGCCCCCCTTTTCCAGATTATTAAAACCTATGCGCCGAGGATATTGTCGACTCTAAAGATTCTGTAATACTGATTAGACTTAGCAGCAGCTAGGCCATCAGCAGGTGTTGCTCCTACGAATGGGTTTGAAGCCATACCGTAACGAGTTTTGAAACCAATCTTAGGTTGGAAGTTATCTTCACCAACCGCTCTCACCATTGTTAGTGGAACGTATGGGCAATAGAAGAGACCTGCATCATATGGGTTTGTACCCTTATAACCAACAGTTACGTAATCAACAGATGCATATGGGTCGATGTAGACCTTCATTCTGCCGTTAAGAACACCAGCAAATGTATTGCCTGTGTCATCTACGTTAAGGTTAGCTGCAATTGCTGGAGCATAGTCAAGCATGCCAGTGGCAGCAAGAGCTGATGCAATATCAGATGAGCAGATCATAAAGTTACCTTTACCTCTACGTGTATCTTTAGCAATTTGGTTTGCTTCTCTTTCGATCTGAACCATTAGACCTTTGAACTTCTCAACTGACCATCTGCCATCGGCATCTGTCTGTACGTCGAAGATACCGTTAATGGCTGTGTTGCCAGTAGATGCACCAGTCTTCGCCTGTGAGTTAACAGTTCTGATTACTTCTCTGTTGATTTCAGCAAGAATTTCAGCAGACAAGATATTTGCCAACTCAGTTTCTGCATCCAAGCCGTGGATCGCTTTTAGATCCTGAGCAAGTTCTAGAGAGTATTCAGCTTTAAGAGCTCTTGACTTAGCTGTCACAGTTGATTTCTCAATTGTGAAACCCATCTGAGCAAAAGCATTGCCAGAGGCATCGCCGAGTGCTTCAGCTGAATCAGTAGTCATACCCATTGTTTTTAGGGCTGTGTCTCTGTCGTTATCCAATGAGGAGTCTGAGCCTGCATCGGTTTTGCCAGCGAAACCAGATCCATCAGCTGGCTGAGCAGCTCCGGTCTGTGTGCCTGAGAAGCGAGTATCTGCTTCTGCATGCAATGCTTCTGTTGAGCCTGTTGTACCAGCACCGTAACGTGACTTCATCGCGAAGATAAGGCCAGTTGGACCAGACATTGGCTGAACGCCAGCAACGTCGTATGCCATAAGGTTAGGCATTGCACGTCTTACTAGAGAAATCAGGACAGGGTCCCAAGTTCCGATTGAGCCAGTATTAGCACCCGCTGGGGCTGCTTCTGAAAGGCCTTGGTATTGAGCACGCTCTTCTGAAAGAGCACGTTCTTGGTTTTCGAGAACGGCTGCGGTTACAGCGCGTCTGTGGGTATCTTTGATGTCACCAGCTGAATTTTCATTCAATACTGGAGCCCACTTTTCTACAAGTTTATCATAAGTCTGCATTTTGGACTCCCTTAAGTAGCAGATTTGCGGATCGCAGTAATGTACTGCTCCATAATCGCTGAAGATACAACAGTTTCGGCTTCACCGTCATTGTCATTAGCGTCTTCTTCGATAATAGATTCGTTAGTTTTAGTTGCTTCAGTGAAGTATGTTTCTTTGATTGTTGCAACTTTCTTAGAGAAAGAAGCTTCATCGTCAAAGGTAACGTCTTCGACAAGCTTTGCAAGCTTTTCAATCTGAGTTTCTGCAAGACCCTTAGAAGCTTCTGCGATAATCGCATCCCGCTTTAGGATTTCCAGTTCTTCAGACACAGCAATTGCATTAGTCATTTGTGTATTCAGTTGCTCTTCGAGCTCTGTGATACGATCTGACTGCTCGTCAACTAGGTCTACTTTGGATTCTGGAACTTCAACATAAGACTCAGTAAACAAGTCTTTCAACTTAGTCATAAAGTCTTCTGCAATTTCAGTACGGAGACCGTTCTGGATTGCAATCTTGTTTGTTTCCATCCATTGTTCAACCACGTAGTTGAGGTAGCTATCAACTTTGTCGACCATCTGAGTTTTGACTGCGTCAATCTCTTCTGACAATTCAGTTGTATAGTTTTCTTCCAATCTATCAATTTCTTCTGATAGCTTAGATTTTAATGCTGCTTCAAAGATTACAGCTGTTTTAGCTTTGAACTCTTCTGAAAGAGTAGCTTCAGACTCGATAAGTGCGCCTAATTCGCCTTCATAGTTGAAGTCAGCAACACGATCGTCACTTGAACTTTCAACAGACTCATTAGTTTTTTCTTCTTCATCTTCACCTTTATCCATCATTTTGTCAAAAGCTGCATCGAGATCCATTTTCTTCATGGCCCCTAACTTTTGATACATAGCACTGATCATTCCAGCTTTGGTCTTAGGCTTTTCCATAGCATCAGCTTTGCCACCCTTGCCACCCGGCTCTTTACCCGCTGGGCCAGCGTCGCCTGCTTTGCCTATAGAATCTGCAGCCTGTGCTTCAGCATTTTTCGGATCATGAGCTTCTTCCACGACTTCGCTCTCATTGTCATGGAGTTCAACTTCTTGATCTACATTTTGATCTTCAGTCATAATTGACTCCTTTACATATTTGTTTTGAGTAACGAGAGGAAATTCTTAAACTCACGTGTTTGAACCTCGTAAAGATCCGAACGTGGAGCGTTTTTGATTTCGGTCTCCATTTTCTCAATTTCTTGTGCTTCAATAATGCCGTTGTTCCATACCCACTCTACACCTTCCATAATTCCATTAACGAAAGCTCCAGGAGCAGATGGATCTTGCACGATGTCAACCGTATTTAGAACATAATCGCTTTTAACGACCATGACGCCATTTTGTTGCTCAAGACTACCCATACCACGAGTTGAGACACCTAGCTGCACTTCACCTTCGAGCAAACCTTCGACGATTTTACCCATAGGAGTCGGCAGAATAGTTGCCTTTCCGACCACATCATCGCCTTCAAAATGAAGGTCAGTGATTAGGTGCGAAACTTTATCTAGGTTAACAGTGGGCCCTTCTGGGTGATTCAATTCACCGACGGCTCTCTTCTGTTTTACCTGTTCTGTAACGTATTTGTTTACCGCAGATTCTACGATAGCTTTAGGATAAATACGTCCATTTCGATTCTTTTTATTTGTTTGTGCAAATACGCCTTCAATAACGTACTTCTTATTTCCGTCTTCTGTTTTTTCGACAATACACTGTACGTCTTTATGATTGTATTCGCTAATTAGTTTCATTGGCCTGCCTGCTTTACAAATTCCATTCCGGCTTTTTTAGCCATATTGATGTTAGGGAAATCATCAAGCTTCTCTCTATCAATGTAGAGTGCAAACTTGTTCTTATCCTTATGAATCATGATTTCGACACCTTTAACTTTTTTGTCAAATACATGTTCACCCGGCGGCATCCCCTTCTTTAGCGCCTCTCGAAATTCAACGAATTTCATGACTCGTCTTCGTCTTCTTCGTCTTCTTCTTCGTCGCTTTCAGATTTATCGTCCTCTAGATCTTCGTCTTCGATCTCAGGATCCTCATCTGTAGCGCCGTTGAAAACGACATCAGCCATTTTTACTTTTTCTGCTTCTAACGCGTCATTCACTTTAGTTGCCATCAGCTCATCAAAAATTGTTGATGCTCCAACGTTATCACCGTCAGCTGCATTTTGAATTAATGTTGCAATATCCATAGTTTTTCATTCCACTTGTTGCTGTTTATTATTTATAAAAAATTAGTTCTTAACGTTAATTACTATTAAGAAATGTCTCCGGAACGTCTTGTGACTTCCGTTCTTTTTGTTTTATGAATTCTTTTAACTCACAAAGTTCTTCTTTTAACCTCACATATTGCCATGCATAACCTTCATCGCCGGTTTTGCTAAATTGTTCAGATGCAATATCAATATTCTTTGACAAATTTAGAATTATTGATTGATATGGCTCTCTAATCTTCAGGTTCTGGTTCGGGTTCTGGTTCTTCTTGCTCTGGTTCATTATCATCAGGTTGCTCCTGTTCGGGTTCCTCGGGTTCAGCTTCTGCTTCTCCATCACTTGCTTCAGATTCTATTTGCTTCAACATATCTTCCATCTCTTCTTGAGATAGTTGAAGAATATTTTTATAGACCCACTCTTTTGAGAAAAACCCTTCTGGGCCAATGTAATTAGCAACTGCATCTAATGATGCAATTCTTTCTCTTAAAATTTCTGAATCTCTTAATTCAGTAAAGTGGTTGTCTCTTACATAGTCAACTGTAATATGAGCTCGCCAGTCGTCCCAATCTAATTCAGTGATAATACCTTTTAGCATTAACTGCTTTTTAAGGATTTCAAGGAATAGAGTAGAGAACTTTCTTCTAAGTCTTTCGATAAACTTATGAAATTTTAACTCGTCTCGACTAATCTCTGTAGCTCTACCTAAGCTGAATTGAGATTCTTGCTCCAGTCTACTAATAGGAACATTTAACGCTCTATATAGTCGCTTTTGGAAATATACAATATCGTCAATCTGACCTAGGTTTTCTCCGCCTGGGAGAGTTTCAATTTGTGTTCCACGGCCACCTTCACGTCTAGGAAGCCAGAAGTCTTCAAGCATACTCATATGCTTGCGATCGTCTTTCAATTCGCCAGTGTTTGCATCGTAAACTAGCTTATTGCGATATCTAGCCATAATATCTTTGAGATACTGCTCTGACTTCCCACGCGGTAAGTTACCTACATCAATATAAAAGATCCTGCGCTCGGGTGCTCGCGCGAGACGATAGATGACAAGAGAGTCTTCCATCATTCTTAATTGATTAATTGGTTTAATCGCTTTTTGTAGGTGTGAAACTACTTTTTTTCTTTTATCGTCAAGAAGACCTGAGGTTACGTAACTTATTGAATCAAGCGAAAGCTTTACACCTTGCTTCTGTTGCCCAGGTTTATCTTGGAAAATATAAAATTCTTCAACATTGGATACTATATCAGCACCTGTTGCTTCATCTTTTTTCTTTTTAATCTGCTTAATTTTTCTGACTTTAGCAGCATCAATATTTCTAATTTCTTGAATGCCCAATTTAGGACTTTTAGGCTCTACAATTAAATGGTGATACATTCTACCGTCAATGTACCAGCGCTTAAACATATCGTGGCCATTTTCAGTAAAGTTAAGCATACGCACAATACGCGTAAACTCTTCTTCCATTTGTTTTTTGATTTTGTTTGAAGCATCAACATTTTCTAGGTTCAGCTCAACAGGCGCCCCATCGGTTGATGCAGAAATTGCTTCGTTAATAATATTCTCAATAGCATCGTCTACTTCAGGATGCAATGCTACACCACGATATTTCATAATCGCTTGGTGGTTATCTTTAGACTCATCTCCGTCTAAATTAATATATTGTCCATAATGAGATCCGGATGCAGTTACATATCCTGCGCCATCATCATCTTGTGGCGGAACTATTGAAGGCAGATTTTTTGATTGTTCTTTTGGAGATCTTTTGATCTCAAATCCAAAAATCTTAATGCCGTTGTTGTTGTCTTCAGCCATTAAATCACCTAGTTAAAAAAAGTTTGGAAGCCGACTATTGCGCCGGCTTCCATTCTATTTATTTAAGTTGTCGTGTTGGATGTCCAGTACTGAATCTGGAACTCAACGGTAAACTCTTCGATCGTATCGTTTGCATCATATGCAAGTTCGATAGCAGATACGTTAGTTGGGAAAGCACCTACAAAGTTGTAAGTCTTAATTGTATCACCAGCCTTATTTAGCTGTTCAACAATCATGTCAGCTTCATACTCAGTTACTGAAGTTAGTCCAGTGTTTTGAGTATGAGCAGCCATACCATTCATCCAACGTTCCATAGCGTCTCTAACATTAAAATCTGTGTCATTAATGATAGTTACAGACCACGGTTCGAAAGTTCTGTCACCTGCCATTTGCAATTGTCTACCACGGAAAGGAACCGTAATAGGTGCAATTGTTGAGGCCGGTAGTTGTCCGGTTTTGCACATGAATGATGCTAATTCTACATCACCACCTGCATATCCTGGGAAGTTAAGTGTCACCTTAAAAAGATTAGGGCGAGCACCACCACCTCGGATTTTTGACTTAAAGTCATCTACTCCTAAAATAGCCATGTTTTATCTCCCTAAGCTACGCCGCCGGCGATTTCTTCAAAGTCAACACCAGTTCTGACTGCGACAAAGTTCAACGTTACAAAGTTGATGCTTCTTGCAGGTTTAACTAGGATGTTAGCAATGAATTCGTTTCTATCAACCACAGCGGCAGTGTTATTTGTTTCGTCACATACAACTCTGAAGTCTGTGATACCTCTTCGACCTTTGATTTCTCTAAGGAAGGGTTCAACGATTCCGACGAATTCTGCACGAGTAAACTCATCGTTAAACTCGAACATTACGTTTCTAGCTGCTAATGCAATCGCTCTTTCAATGACAAGGAACAATCTACGAACATTAATTCTGTCGAATGCAGAAGGTCTGTTCATTTTTGTTTTGTCACCGAACAACAAGACACCTTGGCCCGGAATGTTTGCAATCGGATTAACACCTGCTTTGTACAAAGTATCTCTTTGTGACTTATTAGGAGATGTCAATAACGATGTTACACCAAGATAACGTCCGCGTCTTGGACCAGCAGGTGAGAACCAAGGAGCAGCGACAAAGTCGGTTGCAGCCATGAGTCCAGCTGTTGATGATGCAGAAGGAATATTAATGTATTGATCATTGTACTTATCGTAAATCTTAAAGAAGTTATTATCTACGATTAAGTAACTTGATGGTGTGTAAGTAGCTGCAGCTTCGACAGTGCTTGTTGCCGGATCTGTTGACGTAATTACATCTGCTAGTGAAGGGGATGTAGTAACCACACAATCTTTTCTAGCTTCAGCAATTGAAACAAGATCATTTGTTATTGTGGTGTTAGCTGTACGAGTACGAGTACGTGGAGCAATAATGAAATCAATTTCAATATTGTCTTTGTCTTCGAACTGGTCATAACCTTCAAGGAACCTACCTAATGCACCTGTACCATTAAAGTTAGCATCAGCACCATTTGCCAGTTGGAAATCTGGTTGGGCTGTTCCTAGTGCATAGTTATCAGCTGAGTCTGCGTCTGTACCTGCATTCGCTGCAGTAAAGTTAGCATCAAATCCAGCAAGCCAAACATATTCTGACCTATTGTTGATAACGTCCTTAATATAGCTAGATGTACCATCAGGTGTAACTGCGTTCTGAGCGAGAGATACGAATGGGAAAGTTTCTAAAACTTCACCGACAGTTCCTGTGAACTTACCGTTTCTATCTACAATTGCGACGTGTACTTCGTCGTTAAGTGCGTTTCTCTTACTTGCAAAATCCGATGTACCCGGAGCTGCATCAAAATTATTTTTATATGTCCATCCTTCAAAGGCTGAATCATTGGAATCTTGACCACAAATTTCAATTTTTAGTGAGTTGCCAAGAGCTCCTGCCCACTTAGCTACAAAGAATCTGCCATCAGAATCCATTGCTGCTCCGCGACCATTTTGCCAGTCATCGAAAGATTTAATTTCTGCACTGTTTGAATCAGTGCCACCAATAAAGGCGTTGTCACCATTTGAATCATTTACACGAACTACTTGAAGAGTATTTGCATACTTCAAGAAATACGATGCTGAATGAAAGTCAAAGGTGTTTGTCGTGTTGGGTGCGCCAAACTTTTCCGCTAAGGTTGCTTCGTTATCTACCTTCGTCGGAACAAGAATTGGACCCCAAGAATAGTTACCTGCAATCGCACCAGTGGAAGATTGAACACTCGGCACGACACCGGATAGATCTATCTCTCTGACTACAATTGAAGGAGATTCTGAAAATGCCATTTGCTTCTTCCTCTCAATTATTTTTTATAAGACCACATAATACGATTTTTTTTTCACCTGATTCTATTTATAATTTATATGTCGTTCACATATTCGACAGCCCAGCCATCACCATCTTCTAGCGGTTCAACGTACTCTGGTAGACCATTGTCTATAGTACCAAATGGAGGCAAGTCGTCTTCGATTTCTTTCATTTTTTGTCTGAATAGCATGTCTTTAATATTAATGTCAGTCATATCACCGAAGAATTGTGATGAAACAAAGTAGCCAAACATGACTAAATTCATCATTAAATCGTCGTGGTTACCATCACTTGCTTCAAATGATATACCTTTAGAAACAAATGTAGAAATTTCCATAATAGTAATTTCGTCAATAATATTAAGCCTATTAGTCTCTAGTAAATCTTTAATTGCTGAACACCCAAGTCGTTTGACTTTTCTATTCATTTCAATTCCAAGAGAACTAGATTTTATGCTAGATGTTACATGCAGGTTTTCATATTCTAAATCGTAATATAATCCATGACAAACTACTCCGCCTTGATCATTTGCCTCAACCACAATATAAGCTTCGTTGTAGAGTTTCGCATACTTATAGATAATGTTAGGGAAGAGTAAAGGCGAGATAGTGTTGTTTCGATACACCGCAACCTGCTCGAAAGGGCGCTTGCTTATGTCGATTAAAGTAAAAGTAGAATAGTCCTGACCTCTTCCCTTCGCAACATCAACTGTCATTAAATAATCACCAGAAGCTTCCGGTTCTTTATAAATTAAAAGCTCCCCACCTTCTAAAGATTGCTGAGGTTGCATTGCTCTTAAATTCAATAAACATTCCGCGCTTATAAGCGTATCACCTGTTCCAAAGAATGTATTACCAAACTCTTGATCGAACTGGATTTGAGACGTATTATTAATTGTCTCTTCTTTCCATACATCGTTACGGCCAGGAACATCCCACCAATCAACACGAAACGATTTGAATTCATTTACCTTTTGCTCTGCACCTTCCCATATTTTATGGAAAGTATTACCGACACCGTTTGCTGTTGAAGTAATAATAACTTTAGTGTTTTCGCCAGAAGACACAACAGGATATGTTGAGGTGTAAAATTCAGCAGCTCTTTCTACAAAAGCAAACTCATCTAAATAAAGAAGGTTGACAGAAAGACCACGGATAGAAGACCCAGAAGTAGCAGCTGCGAGAATCCTAGAATTATTCCCAAACTCAATACTACCTTTATTAAGAGCTTTAGTGCCGGGTTGTAAAAAGAAAGGAATATTTTCCAACATAAGAGTAATACGCGAAAGCATTTCTCTCGCGGTAGCACCTTTGTTAGCCAAGATAGCAATGGTTTGTTCTGGTCTGAATAACGCGTACCAGAGTAAGTAGGCGCAGGCAGATATTGACTTACCTGATTGACGACATGCGAGAACAATGTTAAACCTATTTTCGTTAAATTTACTAAACATTTCTTCTTGATAAGGATATAGCTGAAATGGAACTAATCCTAAATCAAGATGAACAATTTTTACGTAAGTCCTAGCAAAATAAACTGGATCGAGCATACACTTTTTGTATTCTTCGACTTTTTCTTTATCCCACTGGTCATCTACCCCTTCACGCTTTACGTTTGGATTACCTAGGTAGCTGTCCGTCTTTTTCCGTGGCATTCTCAATCACCTCTTTCATATCGTCTCTAAGCATTCTTTGTAACTCAGTCGTAGACGCAATAAAAATATTATTTTGCTGTTTATCAATAAGCAGCTGTTCTTGTTTATCAAGCAGCGCTCTTTGCTTTTTATTCAAATCCATAAGTTGTCCATTAACTTCGGATGTGTGTTTAAGCATTTGACCTAGAACCTCAATAGCTCTTGGGTGTTCTGTTTCTTCAGCAACTCTAATTGCTAATTCTAAACTTTCTTTTCCTTTTTCGATAAGCTCGTAGTATGTAGCTCTTGAATATTCAAAATCTTTTTCTAGCTTGTCGTCTTTATCAGAATCTGTCATTATTAAACTCCAGCGTCACTATCAATCGCATCTACAATACTTGTACTAAATCCAAAGTCACTATCTGCTGATACACCAATTGGAGTAGGTGTAGTTGTAATTCTGCTTAAAGGAATATCTGAATCAGCATTACCTGAGCCAATAAGGAAAGTATTTGCATCGACTCTGCGAACAATCTCGTTATCGCTAATTGGTCCATGATAATAGATGTGCATTTCAAATGCTAAACTATATTGTATTGTTTGTCTTCCACCGACATCACCTTCGTATTCATTTGAAAGACTAACTCCACTTAAGATAATTGGAACATCTTCAGTAATAGTATCAAAATCAGCGAATGGTTTAATTGTTAAAGTATATTGTGGTGAAAAATATGGAATGATTTGTTCTACAATTTGTAGTGCATCATCTTGTGATTTAGCAAAAACAGACAAATCAAAATTAATTACGTATGGTTGACCACTTCTAAATTTGTTTCTGGTATTTGCAGTTGAACCCGCTCTATTGAAATCATTTGATTTAGGCAGCTGCCGCGAAGTATCGTATGAAACACCAGTAATTTCAAATGACATTCTAGGTAGCTTTATAGCAACCTTGTCATCGTCAACCAAATCAGCTTGTTCTGCGATACGTTCTAAAAATTTTTGTTTTGGTCCATAAGAAAGTGGAACCTTTAATGTGCTTACAATTGAACCTGCTTTATTTTTCCGAAGAACATAAATATCATTAAACAGTTTACCAAATGTAGCTACAGCAGTTCTTGTTCTTTGATGATAGAAATAATTACCAAACATTAGTCAGGATCTCCAAAAGGATTATTTTCGCTGAAGTCAATAAAGTCTGCTCCTACATCATCAAAATCTGAGTTATCTTCTGTATCAGTCATGTTATTTAATTCAGAAGTAGATTTTAGTGTAGATATCGCGTTTGTAGTTTGACCAATAATATCTCTACCTGCAACGAATGTGTGGAACTTACCGTCGTCAGCTCCAACGTGTGTGACATATACTGCACCGTCTGAATCTTTTTGCATAACAACTTCAGCAGACATTTTAACACCAGATGCAAATGTCTGTATAATTTTCTCACCTCTATCAAAGTCTACACCCTGTGGAGCTTCAATTGAAACTGTAGGAGCTGATGTATAACCAGAACCTGGGTTTGTAATTGTTAAAGTTGTGATTCTACCAGACGCCGTTTGCGCAGTACCAGTTGCAGTTGTTCCACTATCAGGAGATGAGAACGTAAGATCTGGGAATGTTTCTCTATACCCATCGCCACTGTCTGTAATTGATATTGACGATACGGATCCAGCTGATATAGTCGATGTAGCAAGTCCAGTTGTTGGCTTTGTATAATACAGCACGTATTGATACGTATTATTGACTTCAATGTTATCAATATCAATAACACCTGTATCGAGATCTTCGCCACTATATTCGAAGAGTTGTGCTCTACACTTATAAGTTGGTAGATTAGCTATTTGATAAAATGGTTGTTCAT
>Ga0233432_10000406_pt1 | contig 41371 bp, 28 predicted proteins | sample SI_122_August201_6_FD_179870 | JGI IMG/M metagenome (GOLD analysis project Ga0233432, IMG submission 179870) | Seawater microbial communities from Saanich Inlet, British Columbia, Canada - SI_122_August2016_10_MG | ecosystem: Environmental > Aquatic > Marine > Inlet | place: Canada: British... | reverse complement strand
GGTATTGAATTGATAGATCCAGCCAATTCACGCAAAGTACCTAATGGTTTTGGGGATTATAATAGCGTTATAGAAGTAGGGCAAAGAAGTGCCCACCCTGCGGTCTTGTTGCCAACCGAGGCTAGTGGAAGTCGGCTAAGCTTTAGAATGGAATCCTATCTGCCTTTGGACCAGAGCCCTCGACAATTTTCGTCAGAACAGTCTACATCAACCAGTGGAAAAGAGGATAAAATTCCCAATCAGTTTTCTACTAATGAGCATACACTTTTGGTAATGTGGGAGAATGAGGCGGTAGAAGTGCAAGAGATGGGAGCTTACTGGGAGTTGGAAATCCCGGCGCGGGCTGCCTTTCATGATCGTAGTCATCTTAGGCTTTGGTTGACCAATGAGGTTGAGGTACTGCATAATTTGACCATCCCTTTACAGAATGGGCAAATTGTCCAGAATAGGGATGATCTTAAGCGAAGTGATCGATCTGCTTGGAATATGTACTTTGTGTTTTTAGACCGTTTCAAGGATGGAAATGCGCAAAATAATCGTCAGGTTGATGATCCAGAAATTCATCCTTCTGTCAATTATTATGGGGGTGATTTACAAGGCCTTATCGAGGTCATTAAAACAGGTTATTTTGATTCACTTTCGGTGAATACCTTATGGCTTTCTCCAATTATTCAAAATCCAGAAGGAGCCTACGGATTGTGGGACCAAGGAGGTGTTCGAAGTACCTTCTCTGGGTATCATGGATACTGGCCAATTTCGTCGTCTAGGATTGATGATCGCATGGGAACAAAAGAAGACTTGAAGGAATTGCTTGAGCTTGCCCACGATCGCGAGATGAATATTTTGCTCGATTATGTGGCTAATCATGTGCATGAAGAGCATCCGGTAATGGAACAATATCCGGAATGGAAGACCGATTTATATCTACCTGACGGAACCATGAATACCCAACTTTGGGATGAGCAACGCCTAACTACTTGGTTCGATACGTTTATGCCTAGTTTGGATTTTTCACAAGAAGCAGTCGTGCAGGCAATGTCGGATTCTGCCCTGTACTGGATTCAAGAATTTGATATCGACGGATTTCGACATGACGCAACTAAACATATTCCGTTGGAGTTTTGGCGTACACTCACACAAAAAATAAACCAGGAGGTGAAGGGCAATCCTGGGCGAAGTTTTTATCAAATTGGAGAAACGTACGGAAGCCGACCGCTCATTGCTAGCTATGTTCGGAGTGGGTTATTGGATGCCCAATTTGATTTTAGTCTCTTTGATGCAGCTCAAGCAAGTTTTGGGCAGAACCAGTCATTGCATTCATTGGCCGAGCAACTCAGGGAAAGTGTTCGCTATTACGGAATGAGTAACCAAATGGGGGTTATATCTGGTAATCATGATAAAGCTAGGTTCATCAGTTTGGCTAGTGGCGAAGTACGCTGGGACGAGGATGCGAAACTCGCTGCTTGGACAAGGGATATCCCCCCTCCTAAAGAAGAAGGCCATGCTCGGCTTCAACTCATGCATACATGGATGTTTACCGTTCCAGGAATTCCAGTCACCTATTATGGAGATGAATTTGGGCTCCCTGGGGCCAACGATCCGGATAACCGGCGACCTATGAAATTTGAAGGGCTGAGTGCACTCGAACAGCAAAGCCTATCTCATTATACAAGCATGGCTCGACTTCGTGCTAATCACCTAGCGCTTCAATACGGATCGCTTCGCTTCGAGTCCATTAGTGATGAGGTGTTGATTTATGAACGGGCCTATTTTAATGAATCGGTCTGGGTGTTTTTCAATATGGCTGATCATTCCGAGCTAATCACCTTTGAGCATCCTTTTACTGGCGAATCTATTTCAGTTGAGCTTACACCAGTAAGCTCTCTGGTTCAAGTATTTCACCCTTAATTTTACACGTAATCCATTGTATCTGTAATCTTTCAATTATTTAACCATGAATTCAAATTATCACTCTTCTTTATCACGTATTCTAAGTTTATTTGCACTAGGGCTATTTATGTTCACGGCCGCATGCACACAACCTTCTACGGTTGATTCGGCTGCGCCAGTGTCCAAAGTAACTCAACCAGAGTGGAGTAAAAACGCCACAATTTATGAGGTAAATGTGCGTCAATATACCCCTGAAGGTACGTTTAGTGCTTTTTCAGAACATCTGCCACGCCTAAAGGAGATGGGAGTTGATATTCTTTGGTTCATGCCTATCCATCCAATTGGCAAAATTAACCGAAAAGAGAACGAGAATAGTATGGGGAGTTATTATTCGGTGCAGGATTACAAGGCGGTGAGTAGTGATTATGGTACAGCGGAAGATTTCAGAGCAGTAGTTCAACAAGCACACAGCCTCGAGATGAAGGTAATTCTAGATTGGGTACCAAATCATACGGCTTGGGATAATCCATGGACAGAAAATAAGGAGTGGTATGTACTCAATGAAGAAGGTGATTTTATTCCACCATTAGGTACTGATTGGACTGATGTCATTCAACTGGACTATACCAATGAAGAGATGCGAGCCGCAATGATCGATGCTATGAAGTATTGGGTGGCTGAATTTGGAGTAGACGGGTACCGTTGTGATGTGGCGGGTATGGTGCCTACTGACTTTTGGATACGGGCACATGCCGAGTTGGATGAGGTAAAGGATGTGTTTATGTTAGCGGAAGATGGTGAGCCTGAATTACTAATAGAGGCATTTGATATGAACTACGCCTGGGAATACGCTCACATCATTAGAGAAATTGCGAAAGGGGCGATGACTTTCGAACGATTGGATTCATTGCTAGCAGAGGATGCAAAAAAATTCCCGGACAATTCCTATCGTATGTATTTTACATCCAATCATGACGAAAATTCTTGGAATGGAACCGACATTGAAATGTATGGGGATAATTTTCAAAACTTTGCGGTACTTTCAGCGACTATAGACGGTATGCCTTTGGTCTACAGTGGGCAAGAAGCGGTGTTGGATAAACAATTATTGTTCTTTGAAAAAGATGAGATTGAATGGAAAGACTATGCATTAGTCGATTTTTATACCGATTTGTTGGCATTGAATAAGCGAAACGAAGCCCTTTGGAATGGCGCTTATGGTGCAAATCCCGTACGTATATCCTCTCCGGAAGGCACCTATGCCTACCAACGAAAAAAGGATGATTTTGGCGTGTATGTTGGGCTTAATAATACTCAAATGGCCCAAGAAATTAGTTTCCCATTAGAAGCAGGCACTACATATAAGGTATATGGAATGGATTTCGTTGAATACGAAGCAAATAGCAACGATGTCGTGAGTATACCTGCCAATTCATGGCTAATATTTAGTACCCACTAGGCTATAATTACGTATTCAGTACCACAAATTAGTCACTTTTTATCCTAATCATTATTTGGAGTAACCAATGAAACGAACAAAACCCAACTTGCGAAAAGCTGATATTTGGAATATGAGTATGGGCTTTTTAGGTATTCAAATGGGCTTTGCCCTGCAGAATGCTAACGCCAGTAGAATACTTCAAACCTTTGGAGCCGATGTAGAGCATCTGTCTTGGTTTTGGTTAGTAGCACCCATCACCGGAATGATTGTTCAGCCCATTGTAGGACATTACAGTGATAACACTTGGACCCGTTTGGGTCGTAGGCGGCCATACTTTTTGGCAGGTGCCGTTCTCGCCAGTTTGGGGCTCATACTCATGCCTAACGCGGGCTTGTTTGCGGCATTCATACCTGCGTTATGGGTTGGAGCAGGTATGCTTATGATTATGGATGCCTCCTTTAATATTGCTATGGAGCCATTTAGAGCGCTAGTGGCAGATAAATTGCCAAGTTCACAACGAACGCTAGGCTTTTCTGTTCAAACCGTTCTCATTGGAATCGGTGCGGTAGTGGGTTCATGGTTACCCTACATACTGGCCGAAGGCTTTGGATGGGGTAAAACTGCTGGCGAAGGTGAAATTCCATTGAATTTGATCATCTCGTTTGTCGTAGGTGCCGCCATACTGCTGGGTTCTATATTATGGACGGTGGTCACTACCACTGAATACAGTCCAGAAGAGCTTGAGGAATTCGATAGTGAAGAGCTAGAAAGCGAAGTAGTTGATGAAGAAAAACCCTCTCTGATTCATATTTTTAGGGATTTTGCATCTATGCCAGAAACCATGAAGCAGTTGGGACTGGTACAATTCTTTTCTTGGTTTGCTTTATTTTCGATGTGGGTTTTTACCACTCCAGCCATCGCTGAACATGTTTTTGGGGTAGCTAAAGGGGATACTAGTTCTCCATTATTTCAAGAAGCTGGAAACTGGGTTGGAGTTATTTTCGGGGTGTATAACGCCGTTTCTGCTGTATTTGCCTTTTTCTTACCTAAAATTGCTGCATCTATGGGGCGTAAAAAAACACATGCGATCTCCCTAATTCTAGGTGGATTAGGTCTTATATCGATTTATTTTATTCAAGATAAATATTGGCTCCTGCTTTCCATGGTTGGTATTGGCATAGCTTGGGCTAGTATTCTAGCCATGCCATATGCTATTTTAGCTGGTTCTATTCCGGCAAAAAAAATGGGGGTTTATATGGGGATATTCAACTTTTTCATCACCTTCCCACAGATTGTAAATGGAATTATTGGAGGGCCTATTGTTAAGCATTTGTACGGTGGGCAGGCGATTTGGGCGTTGGTCACTGCAGGCGTCTTTATGCTACTTGGTGCATGGTCGGTTATGAGAGTGAATGATGTGGATGGAGAGGCAGCCATTTCAACTTGATATCAATCCATGCAACGAATTAGTTTAATTGGGATTATTATTCTGCTATTGAGCCCGTTTAGTGTGAGTTGGGCACAGGCACCAGAATGGTCTAAAGGTCTGGTTTGGTATCAGATATTCCCCGAACGTTTTCGAAATGGCGATCTAACCAATGAACCCAATAAAGAGCGTGCCAAAGGACCAGAAGGGTGGAGTCTGAGTTCGTGGACTTCAGATTGGTATGCTAGAGCGCACTGGGAACAGCAAGAGACCCCCAATTTTTATGATATCGTTCGAGAACGCAGGTATGGAGGGGATCTTCAAGGGGTCATTGATCAACTAGACTATTTGCAGGGTTTAGGAATAGGAGGAATTTATTTTAATCCTGTATTCGATGCTCAGTCTATGCATAAATACGATGCAACCTACTATCATCACATTGATCGAAATTTTGGCCCCAATCCTACTGCAGATATCACTCAGTTTGCCAGTGAGAATCCTGCTGATCCTTCTACTTGGGCGTGGAGCAGTGCAGACTCCTTATTTCTGCAACTCATACAACAAGCTCACCAGCGAGGGATTAAGGTAATTATTGACGGAGTATTCAATCACACTGGAACGGAATTCTGGGCTTTTCAACATCTTTTGGAACATCAAGAAGACTCACCCTACAAACATTGGTATTCTGTTTTATCGTTTGATGATCCTTCTACCTCAGAGAATGAATTTGATTATGAAGGATGGTGGGGATTTAAAGGATTACCCGTATTTAAAGAAACTGGCGGAAACCTTTCTTCTGGAGCTAAAAAGCACATTTTTGAAATTACCAAGCGCTGGATGGATCCAAATGGGGATGGGGATCCTAGCGATGGCGTAGATGGGTGGAGACTAGATGTAGCATCGGAGGTTGGGAAACCTTTTTGGAAGGAATGGCATGCTTTGGTTCGATCCATAAATCCGGAAGCCTTTACCGTAGCTGAAATATGGGACGAAAAAGGATTAGAGTATGTGGGAGATACCTTGTTTAGTTCGGTAATGAATTATCCATTTGCTTATGCATCTAAAGGATTTTTCATTGATGAAACAATTGATGCTTATGAACTAACGAATCGTTTGGCGGATCTTCAGCGCAGCTACGGCCCAGGGTATGAGCATAGTTTGCAAAACCTATTCGATTCACATGACACCCCAAGAGTTGCGACTCAAATTAGGAATCCTGGTTCACCTTATAATCCAGATGCCTATCCAAAACAAGGATACAAGGTAGGAGCTCCCACTAACAAAGAGCTTCAAAAACTGAGTTTAATGGCGGTTTTTCAACTAAGCTGGCCTGGTGCTCCCATGATATATTATGGGACTGAAACAGGAATGTGGGGAGCTGATGATCCCGATGATCGAAAACCCATGATTTGGTCCGATATGCAGTATGAAGCTGAAAAAAATCACCCTTATGGATGGGAGAGAGGAGTCGATTCGGTTGGTTTTAACGCTGATTTGTTTGAGCATTATTCGGGTTTAGTTCAACTAAGAATGAGTTCAGAGGCGTTAAGAAAAGGGGAATTATCGGTACTTGAAACGGATAAATCAAAGGTGCTAGCTTATGAGCGTATAGCAGAAAAAGATTCGGTTTTGGTGATTATCAACCATCAGGATAATGTATTTTGGATGGAATCAAAGCTTTTGAATCAAGTTTCAGCTAAGTATTTTAGTGAGTTAACATCTTTAGGCCAAAAAACTGACCGTAGGGTTACTCATCACGAGAAAAACTACGAAGTTAGAAGTAACGGCCTCGTTATTCAGGAGAATAAGCAGGGTATCCTACCCTATTCATATGTCATTTATCGGGCGCTCAGATAAGTTGATCTGAATTATAAAAAATTGTAACAGAATTCAGTAAACTATTTTTCTTGTAACTCAGAGTGCCAATGCCTAGCCATATTAAATCAGGCGATAAAGTGCAGAAAACCATAACTTTGTGTATGAGATTAGATTCCAAACAATTTGTCCCATTTGTGCTAGTGATAGCGTTTATTGGTTTGGTCGCTATAGTGTTTTCTTCCTTCAATTTTAATTCAAAACAATTGGAGACCTTCAATCGCGGCCTACTAAATGGCACCGATCAGTTTTTAGAGGCTCATGTTTCTGTACTGCAAACAGGTTTTTTAGAACAAGAAATGGATAGTATACAAATGGCTAGATTTATCGATGAACCGATCATCATGCTATTTGCTGCGCGTTGGTCGGATAAGTCAGCTCAAGTAGTAGACCAATTAGAACAAAATATCGCTAGATTTGATTCTGTTTCCTCGGTTTATAATCCAAAGACTCCAAAATTAGTTATAGCTCTAGTTTTAGATACGCGAGAGGGATATGCCCAACAGGCAGAAGGAGAGGGGCTAGAAAGAAACAAAGGTGTATCCTATGAAGGTGATGAAGTGTTTTCCGAACGGCATCTTGTAGTAGATGGAAGTGCCTTGTTTAACGAATTTCAAATCCCAGGAATCCCCACCCTTGTCTATTTAGTCAATGGACAAATCATTTGGACTCAGGTCGGCTTCCGAAATTCATCACAATTAGAGCCTTTAATCAGACTTTTAGAGGTTGAGTTTGGGAACAAATAAGTTCGAAGAAAAGAGATCAGATAAGCCTGAAAAACTTAAAGTAGACGGACCATCACCGTTGAAAGAAGACCAAGACACGGTGTTAGATGAGCCGTTGGTCTGCCTAAATGGGACTTGGTTGCGAGAGTCAGAGGCGAGAATACCTGTTGAAAACAGAGGAATGATGTATGGGGATGGTTTATTTGAAACAATGATTAGTGTTAATGGGCAGGTTAAGTTGCTAGACTTGCACCTAAAGCGTTTACATAAAGGCTTAGACTGTTTAGGTATTGATTTACACATATCCTCCGAAGAGTGGGGACGCTTGTTTAGGGTTGGAATACAAAAAAATGGTCATTTAGGCTTACAACACATTATTCGCTTGCAGTGTTGGAGGAATGGGGGAAGAGGGTACCCTAGTACAAGCTCTAAGGGGTCTTGGTTTCTTTCTTTCCACCCAATGCCCGATCAATTGGATCAATTGTCTGGTATCCGGATTATGAAAAGTTCCTTTCATTTGCCCGTTAAAGCAGCACAGGTGAGTTCATTAAAGACATCTAATGCTTTGTTGTATGTACTGGCTGCTACTGAGGCTCTACAAAATGGCTATGATGATGCACTGCTTTGTAGTGCAAATGGTTATGTAGGAGAAAGTAGTTCGGCCAATATTTTTTGGATAAATAAACAAACAGTATATACCCCCTCTATAAATTGTGGTATATTAGCAGGCACAAGACGTGACGCATTATTGACTGCGTTGCACAGACAATCTTTTTTTAGCATTCAAGAGGGCTTGTATCACATAGAATCACTGTATGAAGCAGATGTGGTTTTTTCCACTAGTACCATTAAGGGAATTCAACCCATACTCAACATAGACGCAACACAACTTGTCACGGATCAGGCCATACTGGACATAATCAAAAACATATATCAGTTAACTATTTCGTAGGAAATACCCAAAATTGTACTCAATGCCTAATGAATTTAGTCATATTAAAGATGTCGAGAGGTATTTACATACCCTCCCAAGATTTAGTATGGTTGGAGCCAAAGCTGCTAATTTTTCATTAAAAAAGGTTAAGAATTTTCTACAAGAATTGGGCAATCCTCATAAAAATTTCCCCTCTATTCACGTAGCTGGAACGAATGGAAAAGGCACAGTATGTCATCTTCTTGAAGCTACTTACCGCCGTGCTGGATATAAAACGGGCTTGTTCACATCTCCCCATTTAATTTCATTTAACGAACGATTTCGCATACTCGGCAAGCCCATTTCTGATAAGAAGTTAGTAGCATTTTTTGCTCAAGCTTCCAGCTTACTAGACACATATAAACTCACTTATTTCGAGTTAAGTACGGTCATTGCATTCACTCTATTTGACCATGAATTTGTAGATATAGCTATTATTGAAACAGGTTTGGGCGGAAGATTAGACGCAACCAATGTACTTTTACCTTTATTAAGTGTTATTACAAGTATTTCCTACGATCATACCGACATACTTGGAGAAGATTTAGCATCAATTGCATGGGAAAAAGCAGGCATCATTAAGAAAAAAGTACCTTGTATTGTGGGTAAAGTACCCGAAGAAGCATATAAGGTAATTGAAGAGCATGCAAGTAAACAGAATGCTCCTTTATATGAAGCAGAACAATTAAACCCAAGTTTTTCAAAGAAGAATATCACACTCAGTGAACCTAACATTACGCTCAAAACTTCTTTTTTTGAACCTGTCAATGCGTGGAATGTAGCTATGACCTACCAATCAATACAGTGTTTAAAGGATCGATTTCCAGTGAGTGAAGAAAATTTTGTTGCGGGTATTGAAGAATTCCCTGGCGTTCCTGGGAGATTTGAGCGAATGCATCCCAACTTCCCTTGGTATTTCTCAGGCTCTCATAATTTAGAAGGAATCAGATCTACTATTGGCACTATTAAGTCGTTTAAAAACAAAAGAAAAGTGATTGTAATGGGAATGATGAAAGATAAAATAAGCAAGGAAATTTTAGATGAAACACTCGGTTTTGCGGATCGTTTTTTTTACAAATTAGAAGGGGATAGGGCCGCTTCTTTGGCAGGTATTCCGTCTCATTTACATATGAAAGCCATGAATGACGGTGATGTAGAATATATGTTAAGTGAATTGAAGACATCTTTGGTTATTTTTACCGGAAGTTTTTATTTTTATTCTATTGTTAAAGATTGGATGAGCCGAATGTGAATATGCTTTTCTTGTACGGCCAGAATTTTGACTCCTTTACCATCCATGAATTCGAAGTATTCATGAAGTCGGTACTAACACGTTTATTTAATTAAATTTTATGTCATCACTAACGAATGATGGGTATTCTTGGAATGACCCTGAGCAATTGAAATCTAAAAAACTACCGGATTTACAAGCTATAGCTAAGTCTATTGGGGTGAAGAGGGTAACTGGGTTAAAGAAGCAATTGCTTATTGACGCTATTATACAGACAAGCGCCAGGAATGCTTCAAATGAGGAAGTTAATGCAGAACGTAGCTCCAAAGCAGGAAGAACCCCAGATTTATTCAACGAAACTCGTACGGCGACCCAAATTAATACCGCTGCGAATAACCTATATGGCGGCGGCGAACATGTGGTTAGTTATAAAGAAGAAAAAGCGGAAGCAGAGGAGCCAAAAAATAAGAGGCGCAGTGGCAACAGAGATTCCAATGATCAACATCATAACGCCTCTAACAGATCAAGAAACCGTAAAAAGCACGAACATGACGAACTTCCAACTTCCGATGCGCCTACTCTAAAAGAACGTTTAGCGGAATTGGAACCGAAGCTTGGTCCTTATCTAATTAATGAGGGAACCTTAGAAATTCTTCCAGATGGGTATGGATTTTTACGATCTGTGAATTATAATTATAAGGCAAGTCCGGATGATATTTATGTATCCCCTTCGCAGATTAAACGATTTAGACTGCGGCAAGGTGATAGTGTAATTGGTATTATTCGGCCTCCTAAAGTAGGTGAGAGATATTTTGCTTTGCTTAGAGTGGAAGGGGTTAACGGGCACATCCCCCGAGATGTAGATAATCGAGGCTATTTTGATGAGTTATTGCCCGTACATCCCGAAGACCGTTATCGTTTAGAATACGCTCCAAATGAGTACACCACACGCTTAATCGATATGTTTGCCCCAATAGGTAAAGGTCAACGAAGCCTAATTGTTGCACAGCCGAAAACGGGTAAAACCACTATACTACGTAATATTGCCAACGCAGTCAGTCAAAATCATCCAGAAGCAAAAATATTAATTTTACTGGTTGATGAGCGCCCTGAAGAGGTTACCGAGATGGAGCGAAGTGTACGAGGGGCAGAGGTAGCTGCTTCTACCTTCGACGAAAAGCCAGAAAATCACGTGGGTTTATCGGAAATTGTATTTGAAAAAGCTAAAAGATTGGTTGAGAGTGGGCATGATGTTCTACTATTGTTGGATTCAATTACCCGATTAGCACGAGCTTATAACGTATGTGCGGGTAACAAGGGTAGGACTATGAGTGGAGGGGTGGATTCGGAAGCACTTAAGGTACCAAGACAACTGTTCTCCTCTGCGCGTAACATAGAAGGAGGCGGTTCACTAACAATTGTTGCAACCGCATTAATCGATACCGGTTCTCGTATGGATGATGTTATTTTTGAAGAATTCAAAGGAACAGGGAATAGTGAAATTGTACTAGATCGCCGTATTTCGGATCGTAGAATTTATCCAGCCATTGACATATTTAGATCTGGAACGCGACGTGAGGAGCTATTAGTTAGTGAAGAAGAGCGCGAGAAAGTAGTTTTATTACGTCGACATTTAACCAATATGAGTCCTTTTGAGGCAATGGAATTCATTCTTGATAAAGTAAAAGGAACTCGAGATAATTTAGATTTTCTAGTCTCAATGAATAAACGCTAATTTGAGTTCACCTTAACGAACACAAATATGTAGGGCTAGCATGGGAAAGGCAAGGAAATGCACTTATTTATTGCTTAAAGATGCTTGATAAGCCCAAGCCTGGTATACGATAGGTTAACGGTAGAACACTAAACCATCAAATAGTATATATGAACCTTTCATCTCCATCTTTTGATACCATAGTAGTGGGTTCGGGGCACAATGGGTTGGTCACGGCTTGTTATCTTGCTAAAGCCGGTTATAAAGTCTTAGTTACCGAAAAAAATGATACCATCGGTGGAGCAGTACGTACCGAGACCATGTTTGAATCTGCTGAAAATCCTCATGGGTTTCGAATGGATGTGGGTTCATCGGTTCATATTATGATTCACCAAACAGGAATCATTGAAGAGTTAGAATTGGAGAAATACGGATTGGAGTATATAGATATGGACCCAATTATGTCTTACCCAGTCCCAACGGCAAAAGGAGTCATACATTTCTGGAAAGACCTGGAAAGAACCCTCGAATCCATCGCTAGTGTAGCTCCCAAAGATGTTAAAAACTACAAGGATTTTATTGAATTCTGGGCAAAGATTAATAAAGGAGTTCTTGCCTCATTCATGACTCCCCCTAAGGGAGGTAAAATTGTAAGCGAAATTGTGAAAGCTCAAATCCGAGAAGGATCTATGTTCAATAAAGGGGAACACATGAGTGGCTTACAACGTATTTTATCTAGCTATGGAAAAGTGGTTGATGATGCCTTTGAAAGTCCCTATTTGAAAGCGGCCTTAGTTTGGTTTGCTGCCCAATCTGGACCTTTACCCGATCAGAGCGCCACTGGTGATTTTGTGGGATGGCAATCTATGCTACATGAGTCGGGTGCAAAGCATCCCAAAGGAGGTAGCGGGATGCTTACCCAAGCCATGAAGAACCTCATTCAGGCTCATGGAGGAACTATTTTAACGAATACTCCTGTAGAAAAAATTCTGGTTCGTTCTGGTCGTGCAATTGGTGTTAAAACCGAAGAAGGCCAAGAATTCCTTGCGCCCATTGTCGTTTCTAACGCTCATGTTCAAACAACCATGCTAAAAATGGTGGGGCCGGATCATTTGGCTAGTTCTATGGTGAAAAAAGTTGAAAATATTAACGTGGGGAACGGATTTGGAATGGTCATTCGATGTGCGGTAGAAGAATTGCCTGTTTACACAGCAGCCCCAGAAGACCCCTTTATCCATAATGGTATTCAGTTGCTGGCTCCATCTGTGCAGTACATGAACGAAGCTATTGGAGACTACATGCAATCCAAACCGCCACGTAAACCAGCCGCACTTGCAATGACCTTTTCTAAAATTGACCCAGAAGTGGCAAAGGATGGGAAACATACGATGTTCGTTTGGGCTCAATGGCACCCTTACAACCTAGCAAATGGCGAAAAATGGGACGATATCCGTGAGCGAGAAGCTCAAAAAATCTACGATGTAGTGGTTGATTACGCCCCAAATATGAAAGATAAACTCATCGATTGGTACATCCAAAGTCCTCTGGATATTGAGCGAAAGCATGGGTTGCTCAAGGGTAATGTAATGCATGTTGAAATGAGTTTTGATCAAATGTTTATGTTCCGACCTATTCCTGAAATGAGTGCATATGAAACACCTATTGAGCACCTTTACTTATCCAGTGCTTCCTGCCACCCTGGTGGTGGGGTATTTGGCGCGGCGGGTTACAATGCCGCTCAGGTTATATTGAAAAAGTATAAAAAACGCTCATGGCTTCAGAGTACATAGAATTACCACCGGATGATTCTTCCACGGTGAATTCAAAAGACCAAGCTAGTCTAGTTATTCATGATGCTGGTTTGAATCAACATTTGTCGATAGACTTTTTAAAGTTGCATCAAAATATTGAAGCCATTACGAACAATGTGGCTCCTAATACCCAACTTTGGCCTGTGATTAAAGATGATGCATATGGACATGGAGCTATTCCTATTGCTAAACGATTAGCATCTCACGTTCATGGGTTTTGCGTAGTTCGCCCGTCGGAGGGGGTCATCCTTCGACAGGCTGGTATTAGTCAACCAATATTGGTGTTTGAGCCTCCAAATGAGCGTAACATAGCGGTATATAAATCTCATAATTTAACCGCTTCTGTGAGTCATATCAGCCATTTAGACCTGTTAGAGGCTGGTTGCTCGTATCATGTGAATATAGATACCGGGATGAAGCGTTTAGGTGCTCCTATCGAGGAGCTACCGGTGCTTCTGCAGGCCATACAAAAGCGAAAAGATATTTATGGCAAAGGGGTTTATACCCATTTTTATAAGGCCGATGATCCTGGTTCATCAACTGTAGCCGAACAGCTAGATTTATTTCAAAGGCTTCAAGCTCAGTTTCCAATAGAGTGGCTTCGGCATACAGCTAATAGTGGGGCTATTTTTCATTATGCAAAGCAACTACCCTTATCATTTGATGCAGTACGACCTGGTGTATGTATGTATGGGTATAGTGCGGGTAATCAAGCCATTGCCTCACTGAGTCCGTTACTTTCATGGCAGAGCCAGCTGGTGCATCATCAACCCGTGAAGAAAGGGGAATCGGTGAGTTATGGAGCACGATGGAGAGCGCCACGTGACGGTTGGGTAGGGGTCATTCCTGTAGGCTATGCTCATGGTTTGCCTCGCCTGCTAAGCAATCAAATGCAACTTAATATCGAAGGCACACTGTACGAACAGGTAGGCTCAATTACGATGGATTTCACCCTTATTTGGCTTGATGAGAATAAAATTCCTCTAGGTACACCTGTTTTTTTACTTGATGCTGACCAACTTCGGGCCAATGTATGGGCGGAAAAAACCCAAACCATCGCATATGAGATTACGACAAGAATATCCCCCAAGGTACCTAGGATATATGTAGGCTAATAGGCAATATAATCTAACGTTAGATTCCAGTATACCAAATCTCCGTAAGCGTTAAGTGAGTCAGGAACCTGAATCACTCGATGTTCTCCTTCGGTCATTCCCAAAACTCCTCGAACAAATCCGATACCTCGAGAGCTTTGATAAGTACCAATTTCAGCAAATTGAGTAGAAGCTTGTGACCCATTTAAGTAGGAGCTGTCAACGATATTATCTCGAGAAGTCCCCCCTCTAAAGGTGGTGTAATATAAAAAGATATTGTCTCGGATTGTTACTTCCTGGGTACCTGTTCCACGCTCCATGATATATACTACTAATCCATCATCATAGTTTATGGTTTCTATGGCTTCAGAGACGTCGGGTAAACTAGGGGCATCAGAATAATCGTAGGTAAAGTAAAAGGGGTCTTCTTCACATCCTGTGGCCATTGATGCGATTAAGACTAGTACAAAAAAACCGAAGGATGTTCTAGATACAGAAGAAAAAAAGGTGTTGTTTTGCATAAAAATCATAGATGTTAGAATGTTTAAATATAAGGCTCTTTCACGACATTTTCCCCCACGTGCGAAAGAGTTATTCCTCACCAAACGCTTTACGTAATTCTTTAGTACGTTGACGGACTGCTATTGCAGAAACTCCGATGGCGATTTCGTATAAAATAACCAACGGGATAGCAATTAAGACTTGTGAAATGGGATCTGGAGGAGTTAAAAATGCTGCCAAAACCAAGCATAAAATGATAGCATGTTTTCTGTAGGTTCGAAGAAACAGGGGGGTTAAAAAACCTGCTTTAGATAAACCATAACTAAGAACAGGTACTTGGAAAATAATCCCACAGCTTACGACCCACATAGCCAATGAACTGAAGTAGGCGTTTATGTCAAAGTCGTTTCGAACCAGTCCACTGTCTGAGATGTTGAAATTGGCAAAAAATTGTAAGGCAAAGGGGACCAGGATGAGATAGCCAAATGCGATTCCAACGCCAAAAAAGAAAGTGATGAAAAAAGCAGTTAAGATAGTTTTCCAACGTTCTTGTTTCTCTAAAGCAGGCGCAATAAAAGCCCATATTTGATAGAAAAACAACGGCGAACCAATAATGAATCCAGAAATAAATAACATACCCCAATAGGTGAAGAACTGCCCAGGTAATTTCCTGGATTGTAGTGTGAGGTCAATCGCATCCACACGAATGATTTCATACATGAAAAATGACGCTCTAGTAGGGCCAAGAAGCAGGGTGTCTATGATGAAATCAGAAAAAATAAAGGCTCCGATTACACCAATTACAACTCCGATCATACCCTTAATCAAGCGCCATCGAAGCTCTTCCAAATGCTCCAAAAAAGACATCTGATCCGTACGATCCTTAGGCTGTTGAGCCTTCGGTGGGGTGCCATCCATGATTTGGCGTTCCTTCAAAGTGGGCCTCTGTTTACCTTTAAATTAATAGAGTGGATATTGATCACACATCTCTTTAACTCGACCAGTCACCGTTTTATGATTCGATTCACTCTCTGGATGTTGTATTACTTGATCAATCAGGTTTGCAATCTCAATGAACTCACTTTCCTTGAATCCTCGGCTGGTCATTGCGGGGGTTCCTATTCGTATTCCAGAGGTCACAAAAGGACTTTCTGTATCAAAGGGGACCATATTCTTGTTCACGGTGATGGCTGCTAAACCTAGCGCTTCCTCGGCTACCTTACCCGTTACATTTTTGTTCCGTAAATCAATTAAGATGAGGTGATTGTCCGTTCCGCCACTTACAATAGTATATCCTAGCTCTAAAAATCGGTTTGCTAGCGCTTTAGCATTGGCTTGAACCTGTGTTTGATATTGTTTGAAATCGGGTTTAAGCGCTTCTTGATAGGCGACAGCTTTAGCCGCAACCACATGCATAAGAGGTCCGCCTTGGGTACCTGGGAATACAGCAGAATCAAATAATTCTGACCAATTTTTTGTTCTTCCTGATTTGGCTGCAACAACGCCAAGCGTATTAGGGCCATCCTTACCCACTAAAATCATTCCACCCCGAGGTCCCCTTAGTGTTTTGTGGGTGGTGGTGGTAGCTACATGGGCATGAGGCAGGGGGTCGTTTAGGTTACCCGTTGCAATAAGTCCAGCGGTGTGGGCCATATCCATCCAAAGTAAAGCACCTACTTCATCTGCAATTGCTCGGAATGTTTCATAATCATAATCTCTTGAGTAGGCAGAGGCTCCAATGGAAATGAGTTTAGGTTGAACCTTTTTTGCTTTGTCTCGGATTTTGTCATAGTCCAAAAGTCCAGTATGTTCATCCACTCCATAAAACTCGGGTTTAAAATAAATCCCTGAAAAATTTACTGGTGAACCATGGGTTAAATGTCCCCCGTGAGCTAAATCAAAACCCAGTAAGGTTTCACCTGGCTTCATAAGCGCTAAGTACACCGCCGCATTCGCCGAGGCTCCAGAATGAGGTTGTACATTCACCCAGTCAGCGCCATATAATTTTTTAGCTCGATCTCTTGCCAAGTCTTCGATAACATCAGCAAACTCACATCCACCATAGTATCGTTTTCCTGGATACCCTTCTGCATATTTGTTGGTTAGTACACATCCATTTGCCTCCATAACTGCTCTAGAGGCAAAATTTTCAGACGCAATAAGCTCTAGATTATCATTTTGGCGAGTGGTTTCTTTTTGTAACAAATCAAAGATAGCGGGGTCTTGAGATTGAATACTATTCATAGATGTTAGCTTATAATTTATGAGTGAGATGAGGTTAGGCTAGAGATTTTTTGGACGCGACGTTCATGACGCCCCCCCTCAAACGGTGTTTCTAACCAACTTTTTAGAATATTTTTAAGTATTTCAGGTTCGTTTTCTAAACTTCGCCCTGGCAGACATAATATATTGGAGTTATTGTGCTGCCGAGTCAGGGCAGCGGTTTGTGCATCTTGGACCAATGCGGCTCTCACGCCGCTATACTTATTGGCCGTCATACAGACTCCTTGGCCACTGCCACAAATAAGAATGCCTAATTCGGCATCGCCTTGATCAATTTTTTGTGCTACTTCAACGGCATATTCTGGGTAATCTACAGAATCTTCGCTATGAGTGCCTAGGTCGTCTACATCAACCCGAAGATCCTTTAATATTTGCAGAACAACACGTTTTGCTGCATATCCTGCATGGTCGCTTGCAATGGGGATTTTCATAAAAATAAGTGGGGTTACTGGGAGGAATAAAAAGTACGCTAAATATCTTTAAAAAAACGCTTAGTTTAAAGAAGAAACCCTAAATTGTGAAGGAGCTTGTAAGCTTATGCCCCCCAATCAAAGAGGTGGAAAAGAGGCGAGAAAGTGGGTGAAAAGGGGCATCGAACTCATTCTATTGCCTTTAAGGCGATCTCATAACCAGTCATATCGATGAAAAGTTTAACTGAAAAAAGCTACGAAACCGAACTCAATGCCATTAAAGCACTGCTGCCCGAATTGGATGAAATTATTCACAAGATCAAAGCCGATAACCAGTTCAAAATCGAGCGCAAAGCTAAAAATGACTTAGTAACCTCCGCAGATCTTGCCTCTGAGGCGTTCATAGTTAATCGGTTGAATGAATTATTTCCGGATGATGTGATTTGGGCCGAGGAAAATCATGCCCAACCAGAGGAGTTAGATCAACGAATTTGGATTATAGATCCCATCGATGGCACGACCAATTTTTCACATGGTTTTGCGCCTTATTGTGTTTCCATCGCCCTTTGGGACCGAACGGAATTAGTGCTTGGGTTAGTCTATGAGTTGGCGCATAAACAATGTTTTTATGCTACAAAAGGACAAGGGGCTTATTTGGATGGCTCTGTACTTTCCGTCAGTCTTTGTATACAGCCCGAAGATTCTCTCATAGCTACAGGCTTTCCCTATACGGAATTCTCACGGGTACATTCATTTTTAACTTTGCTTAAGGTACTGTTTCAAGAAACTCATGGTGTTCGAAGAGCAGGGGCAGCTTCGTATGATTTATGTGCGGTTGCCGCTGGTTGGGTTGAAGGTTTTTTTGAAGAAGGCTTAAAGGCATGGGATGTTGCAGCCGGTGGGTTCATTGTTCAAGAGGCGGGGGGACAAATTTGCGATTGGGAAGGCGGAGATCAGTGGCTTACCGGAAAGCAAATAATTGCAGGGAACAAACCTATAAAAAAATATTTACTCGAACGCATACAGGGTATTTATCCAGGATTTGGTTCTACGTAAATTGTACAGATAATTTTCTACGATCCAGAGTTTAATTATATGTCTATGAGTCCCTCTATCCATTCAGAGCAAATTCGAGAAGCCACTTTTGCACTCATCCAAATGAGCTGTGGTACCGATCCAAATGAAAACCGGGAAAAAGCGGTTGCCAAGATTCGAATGGCAGCAGAAAAGGGAGCACAGGTGATGATTCTGCAAGAGTTATTTGCCTCACAATATTTCTGCTTTACGGAAGATTATGATCATTTTGGCTTAGCAGAAACGATACCTGGGACATCGACTCGAACCTTTTCTGAACTAGCAAAAGAACTGGGGGTGGTTATAGTGGCCTCGCTGTTCGAAAAACGGGCTCAAGGACTCTACCACAATACCGCGGTTGTTATCGATGCCGATGGTGAGATGGTTGGAATGTACAGAAAAATGCACATACCAGACGATCCTGGCTATTACGAGAAATTTTATTTTACTCCGGGAGATCTTGGTTACAAGGTTTTCCCCACGCGATTTGGTAGAATAGGAGTGCTTATTTGTTGGGACCAATGGTATCCAGAAGCGGCTCGATTAACAGCGTTAAAAGGCGCTGATGTGTTGGTATACCCGACTGCCATTGGATGGGCTCAATCACAAGATCCTGAAACAAACGATGAGCAGCATCAAGCTTGGCATACTATACAGCGGTCTCACGCTGTGGCTAATGGAATTCCCGTACTTTCAGTTAACCGAGTTGGGGTAGAAGGTGACATGCAGTTCTGGGGACAATCATTTGCATGCAATGCCTTTGGCAAGGTGCTTTGTCAAGCCTCTGAAGGCAAAGAAGAGATTTTGATTCAACCGATTAATTATAGCCAATCGGATGCCTACAGAATTCATTGGCCATTTCTAAGAGACCGAAGAATTGACAGTTATCACCCCATTACTAAACGGTTTTTAGACGATGAATCCTGAATTGAACGCAGACCGACCTTCAGCAGGTGCCGATCAAATACCGTCAAATGCCTCTTCGTATAAACACTCATTTGACCATGTAGATACTTCTCGGGGTCATGTCACTGAGATGGGATATCGTTTTCCAGGAGAATTTGAGGCTCATGAGGCAACGTGGTTAAGTTGGCCACACAATCCCAACACTTGGCCGGGAATGTTGGATCGGATTATTCCCATTTATGCGGAATTCGCAGCAGGTCTTACCCATGAAGAACGAGTTCACATTAATGTTAATACCGTTAAAATGGCTGAATATGTTCACGAATTAATTAAGCAGAAAGGAGGGGATTTATGCAATCTAGAGTTGCATCAATTCCCAACCAATGATGCTTGGTGTCGCGATCATGGGCCTTGTTTCTTAGTGCGAGAGCAGGAAGTTGACTCGTTAATACTGCTGGATTGGGAATACAATGCATGGGGCCAAAAATATCCCCCTTTTGATCTAGATAATGCAATTCCAGCGCAAATAGCGAATTTTTTAGCCATACCTAGTATCCAACCAGGTATTGTAATGGAAGGGGGTGCAATAGAAACCAACGGCCAGGGTGTTTTAATGACAACCAAGGCATGTTTGCTGAACCCAAACCGTAATCCCAATCTAAATCAATCGCAGATTGAGGGGTATTTAGAACGTTTTTATGGCGCCAAGGAAATTTGGTGGCTAGGTGATGGTATTGTAGGGGATGATACAGACGGTCATATTGACGACATGACAAGATTTGTCTCACCCAATATCATTGTTAGTGCTATAGAGAACAATAGCAAAGATGAAAACTATCAGGCGTTACAAGAAAATTGGGAACGCCTCCATGGCTTCTACTTTGCCGATGGTTCTAAACCCGAACTTGTTGCGCTGCCAATGCCTTCTCCTGTCGTCTATGAGGGGCAACGATTACCCGCTTCCTATGCAAATTTTTATATTAGCAATGATTCTGTTTGGGTTCCTATTTTTGACGACCCTAATGATGAGCAAGCTATAGGTGTTTTACAGGAGTGTTTTACTAATAAAGTGGTACGAGGAATACATGCACGTGAATTGGTTTGGGGACTTGGGGCCTTTCATTGCCTTAGTCAACAACAGCCTGTGAGTTCCTTTTAAACGAGAATATTGTCGTTACTCTGGGTTGCAGGAGCTTTGTTCGAATGCTTGGGCCAATGGTACTGTTTACTTTATACGACGAACTGCAACCCGCTTGAATTCGACTTTATCCCCATGATCCTGGAGGGAAATGTGTCCGATTCCTGATTTAGCCCAATCAGCATCGTCATTCCACTTGCTTTGCTGTTTGCGTTGGAGAAAATCGACGCTTTTGAGATTATATTGGAGAACTAATTCTCCGTTTAACCAGTGCTCGACTTCGTTATCAAGCACTTTTATTCCTGCTATGTTCCATTGCTCTGCGGGTAGATAAGGTGATGAATTGGGAGCATACATATCATACAAAGAGGCTACTTGACGATGAGGAAGTGATTCAGAGGGAGCTAATTCATTGTCCAATAATTGATATTCAGGTCCGGTTTCATAGTCATCTTCGTAGTCGTTTCCTTGGATCACATGATACATGATACCGCTATTTCCACCAGGTGACATTCTGTAGTGGACTTCTAACTCAAAGTTATCGAAGAGGTCTCTACTCACAATGGATTGACCAAATCCCGTATTTTTTTCAACCGCATCTCCTTGTTTTGAAACAGTGAGTATTCCATCGATAATTTCCCATTTTTCTGGAATAACTTCCTGATTAAACCCAGTCCAAGCATCCATAGTTGAGTGGGTTTGCGAATCAAACAATACGACCCAATCCGAGATAGATTGAACCATTATTTTTGGTTCTAAAGAGTTCTTAGTCTCATTAGCCACTTTGTCTTTAGATGTTTCGGGGGTGTTACTGCACCCATAAAAACCAAGCATCATAAAGATGCTTAAGAGTAATAAATAGGGGGTATTTTTTAACATATCCGTCATCGTATCGATTGATTATTTTGGATTAAAATTAACACTTTTCTTATCCTTTACATACTGTTGGAATCGAAGGGGTAGAATAAATTCGGGTTTAGTTGGCACGGCATCAAAACGATACTCCAAATCAATAGTAGGTTTACTTGGACGATTGTTCGGACTCCAACGAAAACCTTCCAGTCTCCGTAAAGAAAGGCTACTGTCTTCTTCAAAAACAAAGCCTTGAGAAGCAGCAGCAGTTAATTCGTCTATATCATCCTCTACAAAACGTATATTCGCCAGAGGAGTGTTTAATTCAATTGCCCCATCGTTTTCATTTTCTTGATTTTGGGTAAAATAAAGAATGGTCACATTAGGCTCTAAGGTCATAGTATTAAGTCGACCATCTTTAAACCGAGTTATTATCGTATCGGCTTTTAGTTGATTAAAACGGCCCGATTCCTCTGCTCTAACAGTAACAAAGGCATCATTAAGTAGGTATAATAGGCTTAGTTCATTACTATCGGTTTGCGCAATAATGGTATTTGCATTTAGTTCGGTATTATCATACCAGGCTATGGGTTGGCCTGTTAAGGTGAATTCTTCGAGCTCGGAATCGTATTGTAAACTGTCCGAACGGGTAGAAAAGTTAGTACTCCAGCTTTGACTCAGTGAGTCACTTTGAAATGTGAAAGTGCTATCTTTGTCGTACACGTTAATGATGGGGGCAAATACAAAGGTTGTATCAGATTCGATATTGGTATTGCTTTTTGGATTTGGATCATCTGGAGTGTCAATATCTGGATTTGATTCATTTGGAGTGTTACTATCTGGCGTTAGTTCATCTGAAGTATCATTAGCTGCAGAGTCAATCGTACGTATAACGGCATTTCCAATGAGTTGACGGAAGCCTGTGGAGTCTGCGTAGATTGAATCGGCCCGAATTCGTTGCTGATCGCTAAGATTATCGATGAGTACATTACCGGATAGGTAACTCCTTTTTGTCGTACGTGCGAGGGTCATGAAGTCACTCTCCGCATATTCTTCCTCGCTAAGCAGTTGTACATGCTCAATAAAGAGGGCACTATCTTGTTCTTCAAAATATGTTCCTCTGTTAGCCGTGAGTACTCCTGTGCTATCTTCAAGCCTTATACCATTGGTGAAATAAGCAATTTTTTCTTCGAAATTGTAATCTACCGATCTGCCAAATAGACGAGTATTCTCCTGCTCAATAATCACCCTGCCTCTTAAGAGGCTACGTTCGTTTTTACTAAAATAGCGGAGAGAATCGGTCCAAATAATGGCATTCTCTGTTTCAATTTGAAGGTTACCAATCGCTAGTAGTTCACTGCGATCTAAGTACCGATAAGCAGTATCACATACCATGGCTAACCCATCTACGGTGAGACGTGCTTGAATTAAGCGTTGAACAGGCTCTTGTTCGTATATGGTTCGTTCGGCTGATTCGAAACGTAACAATTCGACAACATTTTGAGCCTGCAATGGACTGCTAACGATGCTAAATAACGCCCCAATACCACCCAGTAATAAGAATAAACTCATTTGACTATTCGCTGCAGGCGCCCAACAATTTTTTATTCGGCTATAGGCACATTTAATCGATGACAACAGTACCACCCCCTTCGTTTAAAGTATACTCACTTAAATCTGTATTTCCTTCAAAACCTAAAGCAGAAATACTATCCGGAGGAGCAATAAAGGTTACAAATAGGGGAGTGCTCATTCGATCCTGAAAACGCTGCCATTTTAGATAGTCAGATCTCAAGATTTTTTCCTCCGTTGTGTTAATTTCAACCTTGAAATACATTTCAAATACTCCAACAGACGACCTATAAAGAGCACTATCACAGGTTATGGTGCTCTGTAATTCGCCTGTTGCTTCGTCATAAATAGTAATTAAAATAGGACCTGATATTTCAGTAAAGCTTTCCTCATTATTCTCCACAAATTTTGCATAACTAGCTTCTAAATCGAGTACTTTTCGACCCTCATCCATTAGATTTAGACGGAATCCCCAGCTTTCAGAAGAACCGATTTTATCGGCTTGTAAGACCTGATCAATCTGTTGGGTATCAAATTCGGATAAATCCTGACAAGACAACAGTGCAACACTAAAGGCGGTACAGAAAATGAAGGCGATATGAGTAATTTTAAGTTTTTTCATAACATGTAGTTATGAAGGGGAAGTACCAAAATACCGGTCACCTGCATCACCGAGCCCAGGAAGAATGTACGCCTGCTCATTCAATTCACGATCAAGGTAAGTGGTAATAATAGGGACATCGGGATGATTGTTATGCACCTTCTCAACACCTTCCGGGGCTGCAATTACGCAAGTGAAAACAATATCATTTGCTCCGTTTTCTTTTAAGTAGCTAATAGCATGGGATGCACTACCGCCTGTGGCAAGCATAGGATCAACAACGATACAAATTCCATGATCTAGTCCTTCAGGTAAATTGTCGTAGTAATTTACGGGCTCATGTGTTTGGTGATCACGGTACACTCCAATATGGCCTACTCTGGCATTGGGCACGAAATGTAGGATTCCTTGAACCAAACTTAAACCTGCTCTAAGTATGGGAACAACATGAACGGTTTTATCCAACTCCACACCCGAAGTTAGTTCCAGGGGTGTTTGAACCTGTACATCCTTGGTACTTACGTGCGAGAGTGCATGATATCCTAATATACCCCCCAACTTATCCATTGCTTCTCTGAACGCTTGAACTCCTGAGCGTTGATCTCTGAGTTTGGTTATGTAGAGATGGACTAGGGGGTGTTCAATTATCTGCAGATACTTGTTTTGAGGCATATCATTCCGTGCCTTGGTTTGCTTTATAGGAATCAAAATAGGTTTTTGTTGCTTTTGCAACTACACCAGAAAGAGCAAATAAGGCGATTATGTTAGGAAATGTCATAAGTCCCAATGCAATGTCTCCAATGGCCCATACCGTTTCAAGGGCTAATATAGCTCCTAAGAAGTGCATGACTAAATACACCATTTTATAATAAATGATGGAAGAATCACCAGCTAAGTACTGAATAGAGCGGTCCCCATAATAACTCCAACTAATGGCGGTGGAGATCCCAAACAAAATCACACAAATGGTAACGATATATTTACCACCGGCAAATAGGGGGGAAAGTCCTTTCTCAAAAGCCAGTGCGGTTAAAGGTGCTCCATTCTCAACAATACTGGTCTGAAGTTCACCTAAGTTTTCACCGGTCAATGTTTGAATAGTCACAGATCCGTCATCTAAGATAACAATTTGGCCACTGAATAGTTCTTCTCTGTCTTTGTCTGTGTAAAATTCTCCATATGAATAATCATTCCGGAGAATATCACCATTGACTGGAACACCGTTTGATATGGTTAAAATGGTACTTTCGTCGTCTATTTCAAAGCTTGCTTCTAAGGCGTTGGTGGTAAAAACAGTCGGGTGTTTTTGTTCCCATACTCCAGTACTTACTATGACCAAACCGGTCATGGTACAAACCACAAGAGTATCAATAAAAGGCTCTAAAAGGGCAACAACTCCCTCACGAACGGGCTCTTTAGTTTTTGCAGCGCCATGAGCAATAGGTGCGGAACCCTGACCTGCTTCATTTGAAAATAAACCTCTTTTGATACCCCAGACTAAGGTAGTTAAAAATAAGCCCGAACCAATTCCAAAAGCACCTGCCTTGGGTGTAAAAGCATATTCAATGATTGTTCCGAATGCTGGTAGTACTTTTTCAACATTCAATAATAAAATAATGAGTGCTCCAAGTACGTATATAATTGCCATTACGGGCATTAAACTTGCGGTTACTCGACCAATACGTTTGATTCCACCTACTATAACGAATCCAACCACAGAGGCTGTTGCTAGCCCAGTAATCCATCCTGGGATAAGAAAGGTGGCTTTCATAGTGTCAGCCACGGTATTTGCCTGTACGGCATTTCCAGTTAAGAAAGAACATATAACGGCCATAGCAGCAAAGAAAACTGCTAACCACTTCCACTGTTCACCTAGGCCTTTCTCGATGTAATACATAGGACCACCAGAGACCGACCCATCACTATTTTGTATTCTGTATTTCACGGCCAGAGTACACTCAGTATATTTAACTGCCATGCCAAAAAAAGCGGTAACCCACATCCAAAATAATGCTCCTGGACCACCATAATGTATAGCTATGGCAACACCTGCAATGTTCCCAATCCCGACGGTAGCTGATAAGGCGGTAGTCAATGCTTGAAAGTGATTGACGTCCCCGATTGCGTCAGGATGATCAAATTTTCCCATTACGGTTAAAATCCCATGCTTAAAATGTCTTATTTGAACAAAGCCTAATCGAAGGGTTATAAAAATTCCAAAACTGAGTAGTACGGCAACCATGAACGGGAAGAAGGATGGAGTGCTCCAAACCAAATCATTTAATGTGCCAACTATATTCTCAAAAGTTTCCATGTGCTAGTAGATGTGGTGATTATTGGTTATTTATTGCTGAAACATACCTATCAAAGTAATAAAGATTTTGGAAAGTATACGTGAGATTAATTAATAATGAGATGAGAGGATTAATTTTTAGAGAATGAACGATTTAATAAAGAACTGTCGTTAACTAATTAGAATTTTACCTAAGTTATTAAAATAATAGGCTTATTATGACAAAGTCAGACATAGTAGATATCATATCCTCGTCGGTTGGATTAACTAAAGTAGAAACAGAAGCGGTGGTAAACGGCTTTATGGAAACAGTTATTGATGCCATGAAAAGAGGAGAACATATTGAACTTCGAGGTTTTGGTAGCTTTAAAGTTGTAAAGCGTGCTCAAAGAGTAGCGAGAAATCCAAAAACGAACGAAGAGGTTATTGTACCTGAACAGTATGCCCCTATTTTGAAAATCTCGAAAGATTTTAAAGAGTCGGTAAATAAAACGCTTTCTATGTAAATTTGAATTATTTTAGAATTCAAATAGGCTTTACTAGAATAAATCCTTATATTTTAATTCTGAAAATTAACGTAAATAGTTTACAGGATACCAAGTATGCCAAGTGGTAAAAAAAGAAAACGCGCCAAAATAGCTAAGCACAAGCGAAAAAAACGATTACGCAAGAATCGTCATAAGAAGAAAAAATGATTTTAAGGCCTCTTTCAAGAGGCCTTTTTTTATGTGTGCGATTTTATTTTATAAAACAAAATACATGTAGCTTACAACACTACCATTGAAATACATAAAAGCATTGTAAAATAACATTGCCTCAAAGCCACTTAAACGAGGCTAATGCCATATAGTCATTGCCAAAGTCAGGTTAATCTGTAACCGAATTAATCGAGTGTTCTATCAGTGCTTCTGAAATCTTGACAACTCTACTACTGCGAACTAGTAATGACTTAAGGCTCTTTTGAACGAAGACCTGTAAGTTTTGCATATCTGTTGTTTTACTTAAATCGAACTGGAAATAAGAAATCAGTTGGATGTTCGATAAATATTTCCCTTCGCTATCCCCCTCAATTTCTACATGCCAGCGTGTGACATTAGTTTGAGGGCCAAAATTCGCATGAATTCGTTTAGAAATTAAATCCATCCATTGACTTGCAAAGTCCGTTCTATAATTGCCCTTTCTTTCCTTAAAGTTGGGTTGGCAGTTCTCGGGATTAAATATCCACATAAGTTCAACATCAATAGTTGGCTTAGTTTTGGCTTGTTTTAACTCATCAACATCTAGTAATGGATGGCTGTCAAGTCCATTTAACTGATTAGCGAGTATGAATTCACGATATTGGTCCCAGTCAAAGTTTATAGATAGGTTTTTAAGATAACGAGTATTTCTTTCCAGGTTAATGTTCAGTTCTAATCCAGTTGCAAATATTGTATTATCTTGCCATGTTCTAAAGCTTTCCGTTTGGATATGTTTACTTTCTACATCCGATTGGATAGTGTTAACGATGGAAAGGAAGATAGGGTAGTTCATTCTGTTTTATTTTGTTCCGATACCTTTAATGTACTCTTCGTTTACTACTTGGCTATTTCCATTATTACAATGGATGTATCCTATTTATCAAAAAAAGCACTGCAATTACTCCCGTGAATTATTACGAATTAATATATTTAAATAAAGAGCTGAACGTCAAATTAAGGTCAGAAACTTTACATCGTATAATTTCTCCCCAAAAAAACATTGTTGAGCTTTACATAGGAGAACATTGTGTTCGATTTCATGCAGTCCCACCAACCCCTTTTGTGTATGTTCGCAGCTGGAATTCAGCTAAGAAAAAAAACGTAATTAACTTTTTTCCTGAATTATATGGTCAAACAGTTGAAGAAATACTCTCTTTGACTCAAGAAAGGTATCTAGGTATACGTTTTTCAGGTGGTGCAACCGTTTGGTTTGAAGTATTTGGATCACGGGCAAATTTGTATTTGGAGGTAGAAGGTCAGCTGTGTGATTCTTTCAAGACCTGCCATCCAAATTTGAAGGGGGCCGAAAAAAGATGGAAGTGGGCAATGCAAGAAAATACATTGTCTAGCAGCGATACAAAGTTATTCAGTGCAGTTGCAGAGGCAATAAAAAAGTCCACCGCAAATGATGCGATTATCAATAGTGATGATGCAGTAAAAATAGATTTAGATTCAAAAGAGCTGAAGAAAAAGCTTTGTGCACTGCATCCCAGCATAGAAAGAACTCATTTAGAATCACTCATCGAATTACATCTCCCTCCAGCTCCTGCGCTTAAAGAAATCCACCTTTTTATAGAAGAATGTCATCATCAACTAACCGAACATGCCGAGTTTAGGCTCTTAGATGATGGTTCTAGAACGCTATTTCCTGAGGCTTATTTACCTATAAAAACCAGAGAAACCTTTTCAAGTGTATCAGATCTACTATTTCGACATACCTCCAGTTTACAACGTGAAGGAAGATACAAACAACTGATGGCGGTGAGTTTAAAAGAATTAGACAAAGCGACAAAGCGGACTAAGGTGAATGTAAATCAACAAGAAAAAGCCGTTCATAATCAAGAAAAAGCGACCATTTGGGAGGAATACGGACACATATTAATGACTATGGCCCATAGAGCAAAGCCAGAGTCTGAAATAATGACCGTACAAAATTATTTTAGAAATAATGAAGAAGTCAAAATTAAGCTAGATATAGAGCGAAGTTTTGTGGACAATGCGCAGCGCTACTATAAAAAAGCCAGTAATGCTAAACGCAGCATGGAGGCGGTAAAGCAACAATTACCTCAGATCAAGCAACGATTAGAAGCATTGCTGGTCGGGAAGGAATCGTTGAGCACTATAAGCGACATCAAAGATTTGAATAATTGGCGAAAAGAAATGTTTGAAAAAGGACTGCTGAATAAAGAATCTGAACAAGGCTCAACCAAAAATAATAGCATCGGTACAAAGGCTAGAGTAGCCCGGTCGAATACCCATCAAAAAAAACAAAATTCCACTCAGACGATGTCCAAGCCCTATCACGAATGTACGGTGTCCGGTTTTTCAATATGGATTGGAAAAAACGCGAGATCTAACGACAAAATGCTCAGTTTTGCCCATAAGGACGATATTTGGTTACATGCAAAATCTGTCTCGGGCTCTCATGTTATCATACGGGCTCAGCAAAAAATGCCTGATAAATCCGTCATTGAAATAGCAGCCTCTTTTGCAGCTCATCAGTCAAAGGCGAAAGGATCTGAATGGGTTCCTGTTATTTTTACCCCAAAAAAGTATGTCAGAAAAGCTAAAAATTCAGCTCCAGGTGCGGTAATTGTTCAAAAAGAGCACGTAGTCATGGTGCAACCTATAGAACCGAGAGACGCATAAAATAGGTGATAAACCCTTATATTATAAGGTATAAACGCTGAAAGAATTGAATTATGAGTAAATTCACACATCCTATCGTATTATGTGGTTTTATGGCAAGTGGAAAAACTGCAACGGCCAAGGCTATGGGGGCTATAATTCATTCCGACTATGTTGATCTCGATGCCGAAATAGAGCGTCGAGAAGGGGCATCGATTCCCGAAATATTCAAAGTGCATGGTGAAGATTATTTTAGGCGTGTAGAGCGTAAGACAGTTATACAAGTGATACATGAATCCCCGAAAATTATTTCTTTAGGTGGGGGGGCTTTACAGAATCAAGAGATTTTGAATAGGATCAAGGAGCAATCTATTCTCATATTTATTCGTCCCGACTTTGAGCTCATTTTTAAACGGTTAATCGCGAATAAAAAGCGCCCTTTAATTGCTCGGGAATGGGCTGAGTCAAGAAATCCGGAAATAGTAAAAAAACGTATAAAAAACGTATATTTAAATCGCTTACCATTGTACGAGCAAGCACATATCACGCAACCGGTAGAATCCGACTGGTCACCCTATCAGGTGGCTAGTAAGATTTTCGATCAAGTATCTCAGTTTCAGTCAACATAGTTTATGGACATCCGATCTACCACACTTCGAATTACCAATGAATCAACCTATAGCATTCAGCTTGTTCATAATGAGTTGGAAAAGGTATCGGAGTATTTTTTGGGACCAATAGTTTCTGAGAGAGCCCTAGTCATTGTGGACGAACAAGTGCATCATTATCATCGCGATTGGATTGAGAGTAGCTTGGCAAAAACCTTTAGGTATCTTTCGAGTTACATTGTTCCTTCTGGTGAAAAAAGTAAAAATCTCAGTCAATTTGGTAGTTTGTTGCACTGGATATTAGAGCAGCCGATCGAGCGTAATACCCCCGTTATCGTTATTGGTGGGGGTGTTGTTGGAGATTTGGGTGGATTTGTAGCCGCAAGTACGTTACGAGGTTTACCTTTATTTCATATACCAACCACCTTATTAGCTATGGTTGACAGTTCCATAGGCGGTAAAACAGGGATTAATCATTCAACTGGTAAAAACGTGATAGGATCTTTTTACCAACCAGTAGGGGTTTTTGCTGACACTCATTTCCTATCAACTCTCGATAAAAAAGAATGGACCAACGGACTAAGTGAAATTCTTAAGTATGCCTGCATTCAGGATCAAGGAATTTTCACCAGTTTAGAAGCACTTTTTGATCATAATCTGGATTATGAACCGTCAAAATGGGTTGAGGTAATTCATCGTAGTGCTCAAATTAAAACAGAAATAGTGGCAGAGGATGCATTAGAAAAGGGTAGAAGAGAGTATTTGAATTTTGGTCACACCTTTGGCCATGCGATTGAAAATATTGCATATTATGGCACTTTTAGTCATGGAGAGGCGGTATTTGCTGGCATGTACGCGGCTATTTTAGCTTCTAACGAATTTCTAGGTGCACAGCTTGACCCAAATCTAATCCTACAATATGCACCTCGTTATGACTTTAGTTTAGCTTCTCTTAGATCGGTAATCCCCGATCTTATTCAGCAAATGAGACGAGATAAAAAAGTACAACAGTCACATATTCGATTGGTTCTTCTTCAAAATATTGAAGCGCCAGTTGCCTACACGGTAGAAGAAGAGGATCGGTTAACTGATATATGGAAGCAAACCATTGACATGTTTTCATAATCCATGCATAGTTCAGAACAACATACTCCCTCACTGTTCTGGCGAAACCTTATAGGTGGGTTTAGTGTCTTAATAGCCATATTCGTGCTAGTGTTGGCGTCTTTTCAATTCGATGCCCCCAAAAAGTGGTTAATCAATTCGATATTGCTCCCCGAGGATATACCGTATCAATTAGACTTTGAACATTCTACCGGTTTTTTCCCGTTTAACTCGCACATGAACCAGCTAAATATAATCATTGAGGATAGTGTAGTAGGACTAGAATCGTTGATTATTAGCGATTTATCGTATGCTTGGAAGGTGACAGCTTTGGCCAAAGGTCAGGTGGAATTCCCATTTCTACATGCAAAAGGCGTTAGCGCACGTATTGGCGGATCTATGCCTACTGATAAGGCTCATAATGAACTTGTTGATTCAGTTTCATCGGAATTTAACCGTGGCTTAGATCTTCTTATAACCGAGTTGATTGTGGACATCGATTCCATTAAAGTAAAGTCGAGCGGTAAGGGACTGGATTTTCTGGGTCATTCCGATAAAGATCGTGCCAATTTATCTTCTCAAAAAGAGCTTGTTTTCAGAGGTGGTGGTGCGACCCTGGGAATTCAAAAGAGAGGAGTGGATGTTCGTATAGACATTCCTGAGGTTCGTTCTGAATTAACCCTACCTAATTGGCAAGATGAGATCAATTTTAGTGGGCGCTTTACAGGATCTCCTATATCCTGGATAGCTGAAAATCTCATCTTAACAACTTCTGAATTTTCCTCTGAAGCTGAACTAAAGCAGTCTGGATCTACGTACCAGTTAGCGCTACAATCGGTTAAAATCGATTCCACATTTTATAATGGCTTAGCTCCTCTTATACTACCAAGCACGGCATTAGAAACAATGGATAAATATGGCTTAGTTATCACGGAATTATTAGGAACCATATCGTTCGATAAAGAAGATATTAGAATCGAAAACCTGCAGGCAATATCCAGACAAGGGAGGCTAGTATTGGAAGGAAATAAAAGCGGTGATAGATGGTTCTTAGAGGGAGATGTATTGGAATGGGATCCAGAAATATTAGCCTCGATAGCCAGGCATCATTCTTTTTTGGCTACTGAAAATTTGGCTTCTAGACAGATGTATTTTTCATTCGAAGATACCGGCGAAAAGCAAAGAATAGATCTACGTACTATAACGAACCAGCAAATAAATCCTGATTCAGTTTCAGAAATTGACCTGACTATTGATATTCGTAGACAAAAAAAATCTAACTCCACTTACTCTTCATTTATTCCATCTTTAAAAGCATCAGCTAATTTTAATCAATTTGTACTAAGTGATTGGTTAGTTGATGTGTTACCAAAGGAGCAAGTAACTATTAGCGGCACTGTTGACGTGCATCAAGTCAATTCAGCGGAATTTAGACCTGAATATAATCTAAGCCTTCAACTCCCAAAGGTGAATATTGGTGAGCTAGAATATGATAATGTGGTACTAAATATAGCACCGGATACCGCACAAATAGGGCGCGTAGAAGTAGGTACCGGCGCTTATTTGCAGCGCGTTCAGCCCTACACTATTTCAGCAGGATTTGACTCAGAGTTCGGGAAGCTCAGCTGGGAAGGATTGGGACGTTACGGGTTGTCGGTGATGGAGATAGAGAGTAGCTTTCAAATGGATAGTGTACTCCTTTATTATAAACCTCAGGATGCATTAGCTAGTTCACAAATGAACCATAATTCTCAACTGAACCCGAACGAGGCCCATAAAAAAACTGATAGAGCAGCGCTAAGTCGCTATCTATCGGATCATACTAGTTCGATTCCAAAAATTAGCGGCATCTTTAACGCTATTTTTGAAAATAATAAACTCTCAGAAGGGGTGTTAAGTGCAGATATACCATCTATCATTACCCAGGATACAACGTGGTTAGATAGGCAGTTTTTTATCGATTATATTGCTGAATCACCCCAACGTCAGCAATTACGAGTGACTTCCTCTCCATTAGATTTTCAGGTAGTAGGAGCACTTAATCCATCAAGTATGACCTTTCTGTACTATCATTGGTCTGACTACTTAAACAGAGAATGGAATAGACTTCGTTTCAACGAACTGCCTCAAACTCCGTCAATAGCCTTTAAAGAATCAAGTGGGACTAAATCTAGTCTTGCTAATGGCGTGTCCTATCAGACACAGTTAGAGTGGGAGTTTGCTCTTAAGGACAACGAATTAGTGCAGGCTATTTGGGCTAATAATCCCATTCAAAAGAGTTTTATGGTCGTCAATGGGCGTTTAGATGCAAATAGGGATCGAATCCTTATGAATGTGGATATTTCTGATTCCGATTTCCAGTGGAATACCATACAGATAGATAGTTTAAACTCACAATTAACGGCAAGTTTTAGGTATGATTCAACCAGTTTGAATTTTTCAGTAGTGGAATCCCGTACCAATGTCAAAACCATCCAAACGTCAGATCTAGAACTGGGCGATGTACAATGGCAGGTATCTATGCAGGCGGATAGTATTCGGTTTAATCAACGTATCGGTTCATTACCCTCTGGGGCTTTTTTGGAGTCCAGTGGAGATATTTTTGCCGCAGAAAGTCAACATAACATCGTATTTGATGCATTGGAACTAGGGTCGGGTTCCTACATTTGGAGTAATTTAGGCGATATAGCCATCAATGTAGATCGTGAGCTTAGTGTAGCATTTAATCAGGTTAGTATGCATAACAATGATGAGCTTTTAGATATTCGTGGAGTCTACAGTGATTCGCCAGAGGATTCTATACAATTTATTGTTGATCAAATTCAACTAGATCGTCTGGCTGAATTATTGAACGTAAAACAAGATATTGACGGGGTCATGGATGGTCAATTCTCTACGCGAACTCTTCAAAAATCGCCAAGTGTTCAAGGATATTTGACTATCAATAGTTTTTCTTTAAACAACCAAGTGGTGGGCGATTTATCGTTGATTTCCACCTTTAATTCGTTAAAAAATAGGTTTGACACTCAAATTTCTGTTTTCACTGATTCTACACTATACCCTGACTATTTTAACAGTTCTGGGCGAGCGGGTCAAAATGTGGCCTTTAATGGATACATCAATACCCCTGGAATTAATCAAACTCTAACGACGGATACACTCTATTACTTTGACCTGAATTTTGAAAATATTGATTTATGGATATTACCTTTTCTATCTCCGAATGTATTCTCTGAAATGTCGGGTACCGCATCTGGAATGGGGAATGTCTGGGGTTCTAATTCGGGGTATGATTTTAGTATAAATTACTCCATCGGGGAAATTGACCCTGTGTTTATACGCCCAAGATTTTTAGATACCTACTACTATGCCGCAGGGCCTCTCGAGTTTTCAAGTGAAAATGGGTTGGTTTTTCAGGACTTCTTTATCATGGATCCTTCTGGGGGTACTGCCAACTTAAATGGGAGTTATAATCTAAACCGCTTTGGGCCAATTCATGATATTGACCTAAATCTTCAAATGAATGAATTTCATTTCCTGAATACTGGCTTTGATGAGGAGGCACCATTTTTTGGCCAAGGCTACGGTACTGCGCTCATTCGTATGACGGGAACCAATGAAAATCCACTCTTATTTTCAGAGGGTCCTATACAAATTGGGCCATATTCTTCAATAGGGCTGCCGTTGATTGAGCGCACAGAATTTGAAGAAAACAACAAGTTTATTCGATTCGTCGAGAACTTCACAAACGTTGACTTCGCTAATTTGAATAATAAATCGGGGATTAATGGGAGTCAGAGTGAGATCATGGGTGTTCAAGAAGCACGTAGTTTTACCGAGCGCTTCACTCTTGACTTACAATTTGAGTCTCAAATACCAATGACAGTAGAGCTGATTTTTGATCCAATAACGGGCGATCAAATTACTGCCAATGGCCTAGGTAATATTCGTATTCAGTTACAGGACGAAACATTTTCGGTTTTTGGCCAGTTTGATATTCAAGATGGTGAATACAATTTCGTGAGTGGGGATATCTTTACGCGTACCTTTGAGCTCATACCTGGCGGTACGCTTCGTTGGGATGGCGACCCAATAGATGCAAAATTAAATGTTCAGGCCTTATACGAAGCTAGACCAGATATAAATACATTGACCAGAACACGCGATCAAATCGACCAAGAACAAGCCTCACGTGTTCCCGTTGAATTGGTTCTTAGTATTGGTGGATCACTAGAAAGTATTGAAAATGATTTCTTTTTTAGGTTGCCAAATACGTTCGAAACCCAACAAAATTCTACCCTAAAAACACAAATTAATGCACTTAATCGCAACGAAGACGAAAAACTCATTCAAGCAACTAGTTTCTTGTTAATGGGTGACTTTATCCCGTCATCGTCCGCTGTTTCGGATGCAACAAATTCTTTAACCAATAATTTTAGTGGAAGTGCGGCCGTACTAAATCCACTATTATCTAGTCAGTTGATAAGTCCACTTCTTTCTAATCAAATGAATTCATTGCTGCGTAGTGATATTGGAAGTTTAGACATTGATTTTAACTTAAATACCTATAACAACATTGACTTGGGTGTAGCGCTTCGACTGTATAACGATCGCATCATTTTGAGTCGAGAGGGACAAATTACAGGTAGTCAGTCCACTATTGGTGATATTGGGGCCACCTACAAGATAAATCAGGCACTCGCCTTAACTGCATTTCACCGACAAGATCCCACATTTAGTAATTATTCTGGATCGGAAAATTCTCAGCAATCTCAAGACATAAATGGGATTGGTTTAGAAACAGAGGTTTCATTTAGTTCATGGCGAAGTTTCTTCGGGCAGTTATTTGAGCCTGTAACTAGGCTATTCACACGAAAAGAAGAAGAACCTGCACTTAGCATGGAATAAAGCTATTTTAGGGTAGGTAAAATTTTAACCATTCCTTTATCCCATATATGAGTCGAAACGACCGATTAAGTAGCTTAGAAGAGACATTGCTACAATTACTTAGCATTCATCCTGAGAAAAAAATCCATCAAAATGAATTTCAGGAAACCTTAGAAATGTATTCCAAAAAAGAATACAAGCGATTACAAAAAGCACTAACTAGTTTAAGCAATAAACAAAGAGTACGAATACATCAAGGTTGGGTTCGATTAAACAGAGATCATTCGGTATTGGAAGGACGTATAGAATTTAACCAGAGAGGGACAGGATTTGTCATAGTAGAAGGGCTGGATGAAGATTTAAGGGTGCACGCTAGTGACGCCGGACTTGCTTTAGCCGGAGATAGAGTAGCTGTCAAGGTGCTAAAAAGTAAAAAGCAGGCACGAAATCCCAAAGCTAAAGTGGTTGATGTACTAGAACGGGGAAGTTCCTTTTACGTAGGTACCTTACGCAAAACAGAATCAGACACCTATGTAATTGAAAGCGATAGGAAGTCAGCAAACGTCGATTTTTATGTAAAAAAAGAAGATTTAAACGGTGCCCAAGAAGGGGAGAAAGTTACCTTTAATCTAGAAAATTGGGTGCATAGGCAGGCATTACCTCAAGCTAAAATTCTTAGTAGATTGGGTAAATCCGGTACAAATGATGCAAATATGTTGTCTATTTTAGCTGAAAATGGACTTATTGCTGATTTCCCGTCACAAGTAGAGGCAGAAGCAGATGCCATTCCACTTACTATTGAACAGTCAGTCATTGATCAACGCATAGACTTCCGAAATAATACCGTATTTACCATTGATCCCGTCGATGCTAAAGACTTTGATGATGCCTTAAGCATTGAAGAATTAGAAAATGGACATCTTCGTTTAGGAGTTCACATTGCAGATGTAACTCATTATGTACAGCCGGGTTCGGCTTTGGATGAAGAGGCCCATAAACGTGCAACTAGTATTTACTTGGTTGATCGGGTTATTCCAATGTTGCCAGAGCGTTTGAGTAATGGGGTTTGTAGTCTACGTCCAAAAGAAGACAAGCTTTGTTACAGTTGTTTTATGGAAGTAAACCATAAGGCTGAGTTAGTCCGGTATGAGATTAAGGAAACCGTTATACACTCTGACCATCGATTTACGTACGAACAAGCACAGGAAATCTTGGATGGAAACGACCATTTTCTATCCAAAGAAGTTAAATTGGTTGGTGAGTTGGCTAAAAAATTGCTCAAGAAAAGGTTTAAAGAAGGAGCTATAGATTTTGATACGCCGGAGCCAAGATTTGTGCTAAATGATAAGGGTGAGCCTGAAAAGGTAATTTTAAAGAAACGACTTTTTGCCCATCGTTTAATTGAAGAATGTATGCTCTTGGCCAATCGTACGGTGGCTGAACACGTACAGCATCTCAGAGATCAAACTAAGAAAGATGCCTTTCCTTTTTTCTATCGTATACACGATCGGCCAGATGAGAAAAAGTTAGCCGATGTACTCGAACAAGTTCGCCCTTTGGGGATCTCGTTTCAGATGGATGAGCTGGCCAAACCTGCATCAATCAACCAGTTATTAGAACGTGTTAAAGGAACCCCTATGGAGTATATAGTAAATGGGCTTACTTTGCGTGCCATGGCCAAAGCGGTTTATAGCCCAGATAACTTAGGTCATTTTGGGTTAGGTTTTCACCATTACGCTCATTTTACCTCGCCCATTCGGAGGTATCCAGATGTGATTGTTCATAGACTGTTAAAAGCTTATGCCCAAAACAAAAAAGTTTATGAGTTAAATCAATTACGAAAAGAGGGTGAACACTGTAGTATGCGAGAAAAGGTAGCCGTAGATGCTGAGAGAGATTCCATCAAACTGAAGCAGGTTGAATACCTTAGTAAGCATGTCGGTGAAAAATTTTCTGGGGTCATAAGTGGAGTTATGGAGCGAGGAATATTTGTAACCCTGAATGATGTGTTTTGTGAAGGTATGATTCGGGTGGGTGATTTGAAAGGCGACTACTTTCACTATGAGCCAAGATCACATGCACTCATAGGTAGGCGATCTGGGGCTAGATATCAACTAGGAGATGCTATTAGTGTTAAAGTAGATGCAGTTAACCCGGAAAAAAGGCAAATAGATTTTATTCCTGTTGGTAGAAACAAATAGACCTGTTCGTGAAAAAAACATCTTCTTCGTAAACTAGGCGTTGAACGATTACCTTTTTTCAACGCTTTATGATAAGGTAGGTTGCATAAATCCCACAAGAATAACATTCCTACATTCGTTATGTTACAGTATATTCAGTATGGGAAAAAAACGTAGAATCCAAACAGTTCATCGATGAAATTCAGAATCACTATTCCTAAAAAACTATTCTTTTTTGGTATTCTTTTTTCTTTAGCATATTCGCCTGTGGCACAGGCTCAATATGTTAATTTTGGTAAGAACAGAGTTCAGTATCAACAGTTTGAATGGCGATTTATACAGTCCAAACATTTTGATGTCTACTACTATGGTGATAAAAACTACGAACTAGCGGAATTTGCAGCTAAAAGTATTGAATCTGCATACCAACAACTTAGCGAAGATTTTCAACATGAAATTGTGAGTCGGATTCCACTCATTATTTACGATTCTCACAACGATTTCTCTCAGACGAATGTGGTTGCACTGCCCACCAGTGCAGAGGGTATAGGGGGGGTTACTGATAAGATGAAGAATAGGATGACAGTACCCTTTGATGGGGATTACAATGATTTTAGGAGAACCTTGCATCATGAGTTGGTACATGCGGTATTTAATGATTTATTTTATGGCGGGTCTATACAATCTATACTTCGCAATAACATTCAATTAGTCTTGCCCCTTTGGTTTGAAGAAGGATTAGCAGAATATATGGCTTTGGGTTGGGATACCAACACCGACATGTTTATTCGGGACGCAGTACTCAATAATTATCTGCCTCCAATTCCCTATCTGAGTGGGTATTACGCCTACCGAGGTGGACAGTCTGTTTGGAATTTTATTGCCGAAGAATATGGACGAGAAAAGATAGCAGAAGTACTTGAAAAGGTTAAAAGTACAAGAAGTGTTGAGAATGGATTCCAGCAGTCTATTGGCCTAACGGTACAAGAACTTTCAGAGCGGTGGGAAGATGCGCTTCGGAAAAGGTACTTCCCAGAAGTCGCCGATCGTGAATTAGCTGATCGTATAGCAACTCTTATGACAGAAAGAGGGGACTATGGGTCCTATAACACTTCCCCCAAAATTTCACCTCAGGGAGATAGAATAGCATTTATTACCAATAAAAGAGGGTATTTCGATGTTATTGTGATAGATGCATTAACCAAAAAAAGGTTAAAAACAGTCATCCGGGGCGAAGATGACCCTGCTTTCGAAGAGTTGAATATTTTGAAACCCAATCTTAGTTGGTCTCCGGACGGTCGTAAAATAGTGTTATCTACAAAAAGTAAGGGCTTTGATGAAATTGCAATTATCGATTACCAGAGTACTGAAGTAGAAAAAATTTCAATGCCTGAATTGGATGCAATTGGATCTGTTTCTTGGTCACCAGATGGTACTAAGTTAGCCTTTGATGGGAACATAGGTCCGTATCAAGACATATTCATGTACGATTTAAGTGAGAAACAATTAATTAACCTCACCCAAGATTTTGTTTCTGATTACGAGCCTAGTTGGACACTAGACTCTAAGAGTATCTTGTTTAGTTCGGAGCGAGGAAATCAATTAGCACTTAAACAAGCTACTTTAGAAAGTACCTTACTCGAGCAAAAAACAATCTACCAAAGTGACATTTATCAGCTAGAAATAGGTAGTGATACCCTAAATAGAATTACCTTAAGTAAGGATTGGAACGAACGTCAACCTCAACAGATCCAAGATGGTACTATTATATTCCAATCGGATCAAAACGGAATCCAGAACCTATATCAAACTGATCCTTCAACCAAGGAATGGAAGGTACTCACCAACCTACAGACAGGAATTTCACAGTTTTCAATTAGCGCAGATGGCTCAAGAGTAGCTTTTAGTTCCATCAATGAAGGTTATTTAGATATTTTCTTATTGAAAAATCCATTGAATAACGCAAAAGCTAGTAATCTTAAACCAAATTACTGGGCAAAGCGTAGAGGTCTTGAGGCTCCAGAACAACGTGTTCCAGCAATTCGTTATGCGTATGAACTCTACAGTCAAGGATTAATGAGTGGGGCAGAGCGCGAAGAATTAGAGGAGCAAGAACGACTTAGTGATCCAGATTATCAAGTGGTTGATTTTGAAGAAACTGGTGAAATCGATTTCAGAAACTACGTGTTTTCAGAGGAGGTTATTTTAGATAGTACCATCTTATTAGAAGATGAATTTATTTTTGAACCTAACAACAATATTACCACAGACGGTCGATACGTACCAAGAGCATATAGATTAACATTCTCAACTGATATTGCGTACAGTCCAACCGTAGCAGCTTCTACCTACGGTGCATATGCACTTACACAATTTATGATCAGCGACCTCCTAGGAGATCATCAGCTTGCAATGGGGACCAATTTCCAGACGGATCTACGCAATAGTGATTACACACTACAGTATGGGTATTTAAAAAATAGAATGAATTGGTTTGCCTCGTATTTCCATACTTCTAGGCAATATCAAACCTTCGGGGGTGATTTGTTACGCTTCAGAACCTTCGGTGGTGGGGTATCCATTCAATATCCATTTGACAAATTCACACGTATTGACGGAGGGCTAAATTGGATTGGGATCGCTCGTGACTATGACGCGGTTGCTGCTTTTGGCGGACTTTATTCCTACGGTGTTACTGAGGCTAGCAACCTAAAGAGTTCTTTTTTATATCCCACTATGTCCTTTACCAAAGATGCTACCTTGCCCGGATTCATTACTCCACAAGGAGGGATACGATACACGCTTAGTTTTTCAGGTAGTCCTGGACTTGGGTCAGATGCGCCTAGCTTCGCCTCGGTAATGGGAGACTTTAGAAGTTATATCAATCTTGGTTACTCTTATACTATTGCACTACGTGGCAGTGGAGGAGCATCAGTAGGAAAAGATTCCCAGACCTACTTTTTAGGGGGAATGATGGGATGGATTAATTATCAGTGGTCAAATAATGGAATTCCTTTTGAACGCTTAGCCGATACTTTTTTTACTCAACCTGCTGTTCCACTCAGGGGGCATAGATACAATTCGGTGTACGGAGATAATTTTGGGCTCATAAACGCTGAGTTTAGATTTCCATTATTTGCTGCTGTCATTCCAGGAGCTCTTCCTATTCTACCCTTATATAATGTAACAGGTGTAGCTTTCTTTGACGTGGGTACAGCCTGGGGCCAGCAGATAGATTATGGAATCACCGATATTGACGGAAACCCAATAATCAACGATGCTTCGCTCGACTTTAAGGTGAGTGAACCCACCACTTTTCAAGATGAAAATGGAAACACATTTTCATATCTCGATGGAGATGTTTTAATTGGTTCTGGATTTGGCTTACGAACCATAGTATTTGGTTTGCCACTGCGC
>Ga0233432_10000404_pt1 | contig 41417 bp, 26 predicted proteins | sample SI_122_August201_6_FD_179870 | JGI IMG/M metagenome (GOLD analysis project Ga0233432, IMG submission 179870) | Seawater microbial communities from Saanich Inlet, British Columbia, Canada - SI_122_August2016_10_MG | ecosystem: Environmental > Aquatic > Marine > Inlet | place: Canada: British... | reverse complement strand
ATTCAAAAAAAGCTGTCTAGCGTAAGAGGCTACTCGTTGATTCAACGCGAGTAGCCATTTCTGCGTAAGCCTGTGACTTGTCAGTATCACCCTGCTCCGCATACATAGTTGCTAGATTTCCGTATGCGACAGACAGAGATTGTTCGTCGAGTTTTTCACGGTCAACGGCTTCAACCATGAAATCAACTCCAGTGCGGCTCAAGTCGATTGCGTCGTCTCGTCTTTCAACCTGCCAGTAAGAAATGGCCATGCTAATAAAGGATTCGCCCACTCGTCCAAGTTCATTATCTCGAACGACCTGCTCATTTTGATTCCAGAGAGGGATTGTTTTATCGAACCAGGTTACTGCAGTGGCATGATCACTATTTCGGAGGCTGTGCATAATGCCTATTTGGAACATCAGATCACCAAGATCTCGCCTTTCTCCAGCCGTTAATTCACGGTGTTCGGCACCTCGCTCAAGATAGGCAATAGTGAGTGTGGCGTTGTCGAGCATATCCTCTGCATCACCACGTTTTCGGGCCGCCTCGAGAGCATTATTGAGGCCACATCCAACTTGCCAATCAATCTGTCTTCTCCTCCAAGGGTCGGTCACCGAGTCATTCATTTGTTCTCTGATGGCAAGTAAACGCTTTACCCAAGGCACAGCTTCGATAGCGTTTGCTGATCCGGCGGCAACAGCAAGAACGCCACAGGTCAATTCAAGTTCGAGCCGGTCTCTACTAGGATCTTCTAAGTCAATTTTCTCAACAATTGTATTGGCTCGGCTAATCCATTTTGGAATCACACGATTTTTTTGTTGCCAAGTTCCCTGGGCAATAGCCTGAGCAGTGCCAAGGTGCGCGTCGAGAAGAACTTGCTGTGCTACAGAACGGACGTTCTCGGAACGACTTTCGGCAAGAGGCGTCGCTTTACGAATTGCCTCAGTAAACAAGTCTACAGTTTGTTCGTAGTCCGGTAGAGTCTTACCAAGCTCAATGCGTCCTCGAAGTCTTCCTGCTTGTGATGCAAGAAGTGACGACACGTCTTGTCTCTCGATAAGCTCATCGATGGCAGATTGTGCCTCTTTTGGACGATCGAGTTTTAGTAGAACTTCAGCTCGTTTTAAACCAGTCCACGCATCCCCTGGCCCGAGTTCTTCAGCAGTATCGGCAAGTTGAAGCGCAGTCGGCCAGCGGCCCTCGTCACACATGAGTGCAAGAAGTAGACGATGCGCTCGCAGATGTGTTGGATCAATCTCAATGGCATACTCGAGGTCAGCAACGGCGTAAGCGGCAGATGATTTCATTTCACTCTCTGCACGAAGCACAAATGAATCGGGATCAAGCGATTCAAGTAATACGGCGGTAGCTGAAGTTGTACCTGTCTCAAGGCTAAACATCACGCCCCGCTCAGGAAAAACTTGGCCGATTGCTGCACCGTTATCATCAAGAATGGCAACAGTTCTAAGATCTGCAATTTCGAGTTGCTTGGCGAGTTCAGAGCTAGGCACAGGTTTTGATAACTTAATTTGGATTGCCGTAACAACACCATCACGAAATGTAACGGCAACTCTGTCGAAGGGCTCTATTTTCCAAAAGAAACAATCTGTTCCATCGTCACGAGGAATAGCTTCCCCTGGGCCCCATTCATTATCAATATCTGCGCGAGTTGTCTTACCTGGATATGCTCCGCGAAAACTTGCTGGGTCTATAGCCAGGGTCGGCGTTTCGTCAGGAGCCTCAGCAATCGGAGCGCTTAATGGAGCCATATCTAAAGGTGCATCAGCAGTAGATGCATTTGCTTTTGGTTTATTGGCTGAACTACCTTTGGTTTCAATCGCCGATGTTTCATTCACATTTGGTGGTGTCTGAAGAAGGCTTCTTGCAGCTGCAAGTGGTCGTTGCCATGATGGAGATTCTTCAGGCTTTTCCTGTTTGAGAACGCTGGTCTCTGGTCCGAGAGAAGCCCCTTCATCTTTCGGTGTACTCTTTTTTGCAACAGGTGTATTAGTCTTCTCTTTCGGACTTGGAAGAAGGTCATTCCAGGCAGTTTTTAGAACTTCTGGGTCAAAGAGTCGAGCGGCACGCTCTGAGAGCGTTGGCTTATTTTGGCTTGAGACCGTTGATCCAGAAATTCGCTCTTGTGCTAATTGTGAAGAAGCATTTCCTTTTTTTCCAAAAGAATCAGAAGTCTTTTTACTTTTGACCGATGGCTGAACTACTGGGACGATAGCTTCTTCTGGTGCTGTTCCGTCACGTTGCCTTTTAGAGGGCTCCCCGATTGATTCAACCCATGAGGGTAGTTGCATCGATGTACCATTTTTCTGCTCTGCAGCTGCAGTAACAAAAGCAAAATGTATACATGTGATGAAAAAAGCCGCTGTAAATGAATATTGGCTGAAGCGTTGCATCACAATCACGGTTTGGAGCCTCCTAAGTCACGTCGGCAAACGTTGGGGAATGCCACTGTCGCAAAGTTGATCGGACACTAGAAGTCGTGTGAAACTGAGTCTAGACCAAAAATATTGCGTAGCACTGTAGGTGCGTAATCGTCGTCTCTATCCGGTAGATTAGGGGAGATAGGCTATTACGTTATGATCCAATGTAATGAGATGTAGCTACAGTTGGTAAGTAAACAACAAGCAAATCATATTTCCTTATCAATCTGAACGATGGTTAATCACTCAAAAAAACAACAACATGTAATGATTGTCGGCGGCGGGCTTGCTGGTCTTTCTGCGGCAGAATGGTTGCTTCGGCAAACTCCCGCCCCTCGAATAACCATTGTCGAATCAGCGCATCGACTGGGTGGTGTCATTGAAACAGTGGCTCGAGAAGGATGGCTTATAGAACGGTCAGCGGATAGTTTTCTTTCTGTTCGTCCGGAAGGCATTGAACTCGTTGAACGGCTCGGACTCTCCAAAGAACTTGTGAGCATTAATCCTGAAGCAAGGCGTGCGCTCGTATGGAGTCCACGAAAAAATAATAGAGGTGACCTTGTGCCCGTACCGCCAGGATTCAGACTTCTTGCGCCGGGACGAATTGTTCCGTTTTTGCGTTCAAATGTTCTTTCTGTCTTCGGCCGTTTGCGCGTCGCTGGAGAGCGTTTCATTCCGAAGCGAAAACAACATGCAGATGAGAGCCTGGAATCATTTGCTGTCCGCAGACTCGGGCAAGAAGCATTTGATAAATTAGTTCAGCCGCTGGTTTCTGGTATTTGGACTGCTGATCCCGATAGGCTTAGCATGGCGGCTGCATGTCCGGAATTCTTTAAGATGGAACAAGACTGGGGCAGTCTTACACGAGGTGAAAAAAAAAGAATTGTGCAGGTGGATGAAAGTAGTGATACAAGTGGTGCTCGTTATGGACAATTTGTATCCTTCAGATATGGCATGCAGACATTGATCGATAGTCTTGAATGCCATCTTCGGGGTGCAGGTGTACAAATCATTCAGGATAAAGTGAGTTCTTTGCAACATGATGGCACTGAATGGCAGGTTTCCCTTAGTAAGCAAATCACTGGAACAAGCGGTGTTGTACTTGCTGTACCAGCTTCAGTAGCAGCTCCAATTCTCGCCAAAGAATATTCAAAGCTTTCAGCAGAATTAGGGAAGATTGAATTTGCAGGTGCTGCAGTTGTTTCACTTGGCTTTCATCGACAAGATATCACACATCCTTTGTCGGCTGCGGGCATGATTGTTCCAAGAATTGCAGGCAAAAGAATTCTGGCAGCCAGTTTCTCGAGTAGTAAATTTTCAGGTAGAGCACCAGCCAATTCTGTGCTGATTCGCTCTTTTATAGGGGGTGCCCTCGATACAGGTATCGCAGAGCTAACTGATGAAGAAGTGCTTGAGGAAGTTTTGCTCGATTTAAAGACAACACTGGGCCGATGCGATAGACCAACAATGGTGCAGGTGGACCGGTGGCACACGTCCATGCCGCAGTACAATTTAGGACATGTTGAGAGAATTAAGAAAATTCGGCAATTCGAAGCGACGTTGCCATCACTTGGTCTAGCTGGTGGTGCTTATGAGGGCGTAGGAATTCCTCAAGTGATTCATTCTGGACAAGTAGCTGCAGCCCACGCAATCAAACAAATTTCCAACACACAGTAACCAAAGTCTTTGAAACGATCTATTTGCTTTCAGCCGTTTCTGAATCATCCTTGGGCTTTTTCTTCTTCATTGAAATTTTGTAAACACGGACCTTTGGTAGACCGAGAGGGCTCTGGCCTTCTTTCCACTTTTCAAGATCTTTGAGTTTTGTAATCCGCTCTGCTCTACTCAAGACACCTCGGCTGCCACCACCGCCTTTACGGACTCGAAGGCTTTTGTTCATTGTCATAGTGGAAATTCCTTTAGCAGGTGAGGCTTTGATGATATGGAGGGCAAAGAGCTTCGACGCGTCAAACCTATTTTTAATAGTCTAAATCACCTCATGGCCCCTTCAAGCCCCCAATTATTCAGGTCAAACGTCGCATTTTTTGTAAAAGTAAGTCCATTGAGTCGTATCGATCGTCAGGGTCGGGTCTAAGGCAGTCCATGATTATATCGGCGAGCCGGTCCGGCATGCCATCGGCAACTTCACGAATATCTGGAGCTGGGGTGTCGTGAGCTAGAGCTGCACGTGCATCTCCTCCGGGCCATGGAAGCTGCCCACTGTATATTTCATAAGCTGTGACACCAAACGAAAAAATATCGAGCCGCTGGTCAGATTGTCGTCTCCGAATTACTTCCGGCGCCATGTAATTCGGCGTGCCTGTTCGGTTGCCTGGTCTTAGGAAGGCCGGCTTATTAGGGACAGAGAGACCAAAATCAAAGAGGGTCGTTTTGCCGGAATGACTCAACATTAGATTTCTTGGACAGATGTCGCGATGAACAAATCCAGCGTCATGAACCGTAGCGACACCTATCGCTGTTTGCACAATCATATTGATTCGGTCATCTGGTGACAGTGGCTCACCCCGCTTCAAACGAAAGTGAACAAGCGTGCCATCGAGGAAATCTTGAACAATGAATTGGCCACCGTCGTGCGTCTTTCCGCACTCATGTGTTTTGACGACATGATCACCTTGGATAGACTTGCCAATTTCACCCTCGGTTGGCTTGTTTAATCCCTTGAAACGAGATTCGATTGGACCAACCTTGTCCATATTAGGCAGTTTAAGACCAACGAAATGGTCGGACTCCTTGTCACGCACCTTGTAAAATTTAGACATTGTTCCTGCAATGCCTTCACCTATTGGCTCAAATCGGTGCCAAATATGTATTTTTGAGGTTGTTCCAAAACCAAATAATGGACCAAGTAGGCTACGGATGTTCATAAGCAATCAGGCTAGCGAAAAATAAAATACGTTGTCAATCACTGCTTCAGTGATGCCATTTCTTCATGTGCCTTCGCAAGCTCTGCTTCAATTCGTGGGACTTCTGCCGGATCATCGGGCTGTTCTTTTTCAGCAGCTAAGAGTTTCTGAAGTTTCGTTATTTTCTGTTGAAGGACTTCAAGTCGCTTTTTCTTTTTTTTATCCATAAAATTGACCTGCTTGGGAAAGTAAGCACATTATTCAGTCAGTCTACTTGTGTCAGATGATTCAAGCGGTGCTTCCGAGTTGCTATTCTCTCGGAAAGCAGTTCCCGCCTCTGAGTTTTGGTAACGATTCGATTCATCAGGATCAGCCGTTTCAACCTCAGTGCCAAGTGAGACACCAAGATCTGGAATCGACGATTGATTTGGTCCCATGTGGAGATTCCGAAGCCAGCTAGACAGCATGATTACGGCAACAACAAGACCAAGTGTGACGCCGAGCCACCGCATTCGATCACTTCGAATCCACGCTGTACCAGACCCTCTGCCAAAGAGTCCGCTTGCAAAATAGAAGACCCCTAGGGCTAAGAGGAATTTCACACCGAATATAGCGTGATAGCTTGTTTGCCTCATCCATTGTCCATCACCCCACTCTTGCGATTTTACGGTGCTGTTAAAGAGAATGAAATTTGTCAAACCACTCACAAGTAGGAGCGTAATTCCGATGATGACCCAGGGAAGCCATTTCCGACGGATCTTCTCCTGTATTTTTTCCCGAGTGTTATCATCTGTATCCGCCAAAGCAGGAAGAAGAGCAAAGCGTGTAAAGCAGAGCCCCCCAACTAGAATAACTGCACCAAAAATATGCATCCATCGCAACAGTAATAAAAGTGCATCCATCAAAAATTCCAAATGAAGTGTGTGAGTTGTGACGACACAGTGGTCTCAATGTCTTTACGTGTATTCAGTTTACATTTTATCCAGCAAAAGACTTCGGAGTCCAACGAAGTGCGTCTTGCAGGCGGATTTAATAATGAAATTATTTTTTGGGTAATACTACCGATATTGTCTCGAACATTTTTTGTGGAATAGTCACCAGCTATTGGGAGTGCGGCCTATGTTTTCTCAGGATCAATTCGATGGTCAGCCAGAGCATGAGAAGTGGATGCGTTATGCTTTACGTGAGGCGAGACAAGCTATTGAGGAAGACGAAGTGCCTGTCGGGGCGGTTATAGTTGCCGCCGGCCGCATTATCGCCAGTGCTCATAACCAAAAAGAGCAGTTGGCAGACCCAACAGCGCACGCAGAAATGATTGCGCTGACACAAGCGTCCTCGGCATTAGGAACGTGGAGACTCATTGATTGCATTTTGTATGTGACGCTCGAGCCATGTCCAATGTGTGCCGGTGCAATCGTCCAAGCGAGGCTGCCAGCTGTTGTCTGGGGAGCGCCAGATGTGAAAGCTGGCGCAGTTGAATCTCTGTATGGCCTATTTGAGGACAATCGACTGAATCATCAGGTTGAGCATGTGGGGCATGTCTTAGAGCAGGAGTCGAGCAGTCTTTTATCAGAATTTTTTAAACAGAAGAGAGGGAAGGGAAGGGCAAGATAGAAAACCTTGTCCGAGGTTCAAGAGGTTTGGTCACGGTCATCTTTGATCGAGTGGCACAAATTTACGACACGTCTCCCCCGAGTATATTTGGCGTGGGCGACAGATTCTTTTGGTAGGGCTTTGATGCATTTCCATCCAGTGTGCAATCCATCCTGGAAGTCGTCCCATTGCAAAAAGTACAGTAAACATCTGCTCTGGTATGCCCATAGCGCGATAGATGACGCCCGAATAAAAATCCACATTTGGATAAAGTTTTCGTTCGATGAAATATTCATCTGCTCGAGCAACTTCTTCTAACTGCTGGGCAATATCAAACAAAGGATCATTACGATCAATTTTAGCGAGAAGTTTGTCGCACGTTGCTTTTATAAGTGTGGCTCGTGGATCATAGTTTTTGTAGACACGATGGCCGAAGCCCATTAGGCGAAATCCGGAGCCCTTCTTTTTTGCAAGTTCAACGTATTTTTTAACATCACCACCATCCGCCACAATTTGTTCTAACATCTGGACGCATGCTTGATTTGCGCCGCCGTGAAGAGGTCCCCACAGAGCAGATACACCAGCGGATATACTTGCAAAAAGATTAGCATCGCTTGATCCCACCATGCGAACCGTTGATGTCGAACAATTTTGTTCGTGATCTGCATGTACGATAAGCAACATTTCAAGTGCTTTAGCAAAGTCTGGATCTATCTCGTACTCTTCACACGGTACAGCGAACATCATTTCAAGAAAGTTTTCGCAATAAGAACGATCATTTCGTGGATAGATGAGTGGCTGGCCAATCGATTTTTTATAGCTGTAAGCAGCAATTGTCGGAAGTTTTGCAAGGAGGCGATGAACACTGACTTCAACTTGTTTTGGATCACGAACATCTAAGGAGTCTTGATAAAACGTTGAAAGAGCACCAACAACACTGCCAACGATTGCCATAGGATGCGCATCACGAGGAAAGCCATTGTAAAAACTTCGCATGTCCTCATGAATCATCGAATGGTTTGACAAAGAATGTCGGAAAGCATCAAGTTCTGGTTTTTTTGGAAGTTCTCCATAAATAAGAAGGTAAGCAACTTCGATGAAGTCACAACGTGCGGCAAGTTCTTCGATTGGGTAACCCCTGTAACGAAGAATACCCTCTTCGCCATTCAGGAATGTTATACCGCTCGTCGTAGAGCCAGTATTAACGTATCCCTCGTCGAGCGTTATGAATCCAGTTCCTGTTCGTAGGCGAGAAATATCAAGCGCTTTTTCTCCCTCACTACCGACGACGACGGGTAGTTCTACAGACCGCCCTTCAAGAGAAAGGCTTGCCTGCTCATCAGAATGGGTTCCTGGCCAAGGTGTTGACCGAATTGAATTGGCTATGGGGGCACTCATGCAGCGGGGCTCCAAGGATGTGTTGAGCGGCGGTCGGGCCGCTTGACGATCCGATTGCACTCCAAGACTTAGTTTAGTCCTCAAGCGACTTGTCAGCAATCGACCTCAATTCGTGGCGAGGGTTTGCTTCAGTTATTGACTAATCTCACCGCAGAAGGCCGTGTTACCGGGTCATCGATGGATTTTCGGCGAGACGGGTATTTTTCTGTTTATCATCAAATACAGTCCATATTGGTGTCCGGTTTTTTAGGCGATCAAGATACTCTTTTCTTGTGTTCTCTTGCTGCTGTCTGCGTAGTTCCATTCGTATGGCTACCTGTGCCTCAACGAATGGTGTACGTCCAGCATCAGATCGCTCAAGAACCCGAACAATATGGAGCGATTGCTGATCATCAAGAATTGCACTGAGTTCACCCACGGGAAGAGAGAAAATAGCGTTGTCGATAACTTCTGATACCAGACTGCCTTGGGTGGTCCATTCATAGAGACCGCCTTTAGAGGCAGTAGGGCCTTCAGAGGATTCCTTTGCTACTTCTGAAAATGATCGTCCGTTAAGGACATCATTGCCCATTGCAGCAAGCCGGTTCCAAGCTTGATTCCTGGGTTGTTTTTGATTGACTTTTACAGTCATCTGTTCGAATTTCACCTTTGCTTGAAACTCGTATTCATCGAGATGGTTTTGATACCAAGCAATCATTTCTGCATGTGGAATCTCTCCAGATGTATTCGCATTTTGCTGCATCCATTCTTGTGCAAGAGCTCTTTCAAAAAACATTTTTCGCATTCGCTCAAGTGATTGACCTTGTGATCGTAAAAGTTGCTCGTATTCGCGGACAGACCCGACTCCTGCTGCTTGAACCATTCTGGGAAGCTGTTCTTGATCAAATGCTTCATTTACTTTTTCACGAATCTCTGGCAGATTCTCCTCAGGTATCATGCGACAAGCATCAACATAAACAAGCAATGTTTCGAGATGTTGGCCGATGACCTGCTGGTAAATTTTCAATCGAAGTTCTGCAACTTGTTCTTCTTGCAGTCCAGGAGAAACCTTGTTTAGCCATTCTGATGCCGCGGGAGTCATTAAGTCGCCTGCGAGCACAACTTCTGGTCCAACACGAGCTACGACCTGAGCCATATCGATAGACTTCATGCCTGGTATGTCGTCGATAGAAGTCTCACGTGAGCCTGTTGCGTTTGCAGGACTAACTTCCTTGTAATCGGCGAGCATTACATGACTGGAGGTGTTCTCGCCTCGCTTGCCTTCAGTGTTCTCAACGAGGGGATTCCCATCTTCATCAACAGGCTCTAGAGGAGCGCCTGGTTTTTCAAGAATACTGGAAAGAACATGCTTGCTGAGCGTTGCCGGAATATTTGTTGGCCAATTTGAAGGCCTCGATACTGACTCAGGAATCGTTGGCATTACAGGCTTGAAAAGCTCTGGCTCAGCACCGGATTGTACAGGCTCAGTGGCAAGAGTTGCACACGCCATGCATGCGCTGAAAGCAATTGCAACAGCAATACGACGATAACAAAGTTGGTTCGAGTAATGCACGGTATCGGTATGTAGAAAGTAAAATGGTAATGCAATGATCACCGCAATTCACCACAAGGGCATCGGAACTGTACAGACCAGAACGCTCTCGAAAAAGACTATATTTTGCACGTTAAGGTAGAGAAGATGGTGGTGCCATCGAGCGTAGGAGCTTTTTAAAACAGGTCAAAAAGCATTCGGAGCAGGCGTTTTGAAGCAAGACCTTGGTGTTGAAATGACGTACTCAGTTCAGTTTTGAAAGACCAATTAATTGCGTGGGTGATAAGGCAGGTAATTTATAGAGGACGGCGGCTTCATATTCTTAGAAGTTCAGTCATGATAAAAAGTATCATCACTTAGTTTTCTTTTACACGAAAAATATTTTTGACGGTCTGAAACAGTCGGTCTCCGTCTGAAGCATCTCGCTCATGTAAAGGTAGAACAACAGTCTTGTTTTCGACGATGCGAACTTCTTGGCCAGCAAGTAAGCATGCCTGCTTCCATTTTTCAATACTGCGAATATCATGATGGCCGATGACAAGAATTCCTGGCTGTTTTGAAATCGAATCAATGCTTAGTGACGATGCTGCGATTCGTAGTCTTGCAAGATCAAGCAAGCGTTGTACCTCTGCCGGTCGTGGTCCAAAGCGATCTCCCATTTCTGTTTCAATGTCATTCACGTGTTCGTTTGTGATAGTTCGAGAAATCCGACGGTAAAAGTCAATTTTTGTTCTCAGGTCGGCTATGTAGTCTCTGGGTATCCATGCATCTCCTGGTAAATCAATCCTCACCGGTGGAGGCTCTTTCAAGGGCAAGTCCTTAAGGCCACATACGGCATTTTCTAAAAGACGGCAGTACAACTCGTAGCCTACTGAAGCTATGTGACCACTCTGTTGCGTACCTAGGAGATTGCCGGCACCACGAATTTCGAGATCCCTCATTGCAAGAGAAAATCCTGCTCCGGTGCTGGAGAATTCTTGAATTGCTCTGAGGCGACGTGCTGCTGTGGATGTTAATCGTGTTGATTCTTTGACAATTAGATAACAGTAGGCCCTGTGGTGCGATCGCCCGACCCGACCTCTCAATTGATGTAAGTCAGCGAGTCCATAGTGATCGGCTTCGTCGATGAAAATGGTATTCGCTCTTGGTATATCTAGACCACTTTCAATAATGGTTGTTGCTAATAGCAGCTGAGTTCGGCCCGCTACAAAATCAACCATAACTTGCTCTAACTCACCTTCACGTAGCCTTCCGTGCGCTATCCCGATAGTGATATGAGGCGCAATCGCACGGATTTTACTTGCGATCTTTTGAATGTCATGAATTCGATTGTGGACGAAGAAAATCTGGCCGTCTCGGGCAAGTTCTCTGTCGATGGCGTGCCGTAAGAGTGTTTCATCGAATCGACAGACGCGTGTTTCGACTGCAAGCCGATTAGCCGGAGGTGTTGTAAGGTTTGAAATGTCTCGGATGCCCAGCATCGCCATATGAAGCGTTCTAGGGATAGGTGTAGCAGTCATAGTCAGAACATCAACACTGGCACGCATTGCCTTGAGGCGTTCTTTGACATCAACGCCAAATCGTTGCTCCTCATCAACGACAAGAAGTCCAAGATTGTCAAAATGAATGTCGGCCTGTGCCAACCTGTGCGTTCCAATGACAATATCAACAGTACCTCTCGCCATTCCTTCGAGTGTCTTACGTTCTTCTTTGGTTGATGTGAGCCGTGAAAGGCCACGAATAGTCAATGGATATTCAGCAAAACGTTCAGTGAAAGTGCGACGATGTTGCTCCGCTAGGATCGTAGTAGGCACCAAGACAGCGACTTGGCTACCGGATTCAGCAACTTTGAAGGCGGCTCGCATTGCAAGTTCAGTTTTACCAAATCCAACATCGCCGCAGAGCAGCCTGTCCATCGGCTTTAACTCCTGCAGGTCACCTCGGATTGCTTCAACGGCTGTTGCTTGATCGGGAGTGGGGTCAAACTGGAATGATTGTTCAAAAGCTTTTTGCCAAGGTGTGTCTTGAGGAAACGCACGGCCGGGCTGTTTTGCCCTTATAGCTTGAATTTCCAGCATGTCAGCAGCCATATCAGCAACTGCTTTCTCCACTGCTTTTTTCTGACGCATCCATAGTGTCCCACCAATCTTTGCCAATTTGGGACCGGTTTTTCCACCACCAACGTATTTCTGTACGAGTTCGATCGATGAAGCGGGCACATATATTCGGGTCGATTCCGCAAATTCAAGCTCAAGGAATTCTTCAGTCCGACCATGTTTCTTTAAAAGTTTCAGGCCCTTATAGCGAGCGATACCATGAGCAACATGAACAACAAAGTCACCGTCCTTAAGATCGAGGAACGTATCAATGGTTCTAGTGAGTCGGTGTTTAGGCAATCTGTTTCGTGGTGAATCGTGCCTACGAAATAGTTCGGCGGCCGAGATTAAAACAAATTTTTCTGGAACTAACCGAAAGCCTGCTGACAGCTTGCCTTGTATGAAATGAAGTCGTCCTGCATGAGCTGGTGCTGAAGGAGACAGAAGTTCTTTCAGACGTTTCTCCTCGGCTTCAGTGGGTACCACAACCCAAACGTGCTGATCTTTTCCAACCGTATTGAGCTCATGGCAAACTCGATCAAGTTGACCAGTGAAACGTTCAACACTTTCAATTGCTAGGTGGGCAGTAGTCTCAAGGCTTGTAGGTGCTATTGCTGATAAAATGATCGAAGGGAAACGATAGATACGAGAAAACAAGTCTGCGGTATTGAGTGTCGACTGTTCTGGAAGAATATCTGCTAGTCGTTGTCCCTCGTCGGATAGCTCTTGTGGCTCCACAAGACTCCACCATGTATCAGAAGGTGCTATGTCGGTGAGCCATGCCTGCTTGTCATTTGTGCGTTGCGATTGCAAGGCAGTCAGATCAATAGAGTTTAAAGTCTGAATGCTTCGCTGGCTTACAGTATCAAATGATCGGAGTGAATCAATCTCATCATCATTGAGTTCAAGTCGAACTGGTCGTTCCCAATCAGTTGCAAAAAGGTCAATAATACCACCACGACGAGCGAAGGTGCCCGGAGTATCAAGTGTATCTACTTGTTGCCATCCTCGTGCTGAAAGCCATTCAGCTAATTCTTGAGGATCAATCGTGGCACCAAGGGTGAGTTGCCGTGTACTTTCCTCAATCTGTCGTGGGTCAGGGAGTGGAGTTAGAACAGCCTGCATTGACGTTACGAGAATGCGAGGACTGGCATCAGAGTTTTCTATTAGACGTTTGACGATCGCCAGACGTCGAGCTTCGGCCGGGTCGGTAACCAGGTGTTCGTGATTCGATGATAGATTGTCAATGGATTCAATGACAGGTAATACATCAACTGTTGATGATGTGAAAAGTGTGAGGTCATCAGCAAAAATGTCAGCATCCACGGCGTGCGGAACAACGACGATAATGAGTCCCGGTTGTTCTCTAGCCCTTGCAGATGCAATAGCAGCAACGGCAAGGCTGCTCGCTGCTCCCCAGGTCCCACCAATTGTCCCGCCATGCCCCTGATTAAGACTTGCGAGAACCTCGACAACACCATTGTGCTCGCGCAGTCCGTCGGTAAGTTGGTGCAGTTGGCCCGAACTTACGGGTGACAACGCGGTTTCACGGTCATTCTGAGCAGCTAACACAGTCGTATTGTAGGGGATAATTGAAAGAAATAGTGCTTAATATGGCGTTTGAATAGCTGACCCGAGGCTACTTTTCGTGTATCGTTGAGTTGAGAAGAGCGAGTTTACCAAAAGAAACCTTTTCCTAATTATGGGCGAGGCCCCGTGAAGTGACGAGGGTAAACTGGAAAAAAATGCGTAGATTAGTTTCATAGATACCAAGAGAGGACGATGGAGATGGCAACGGCACCTGATCAGACACGAAATGAATCACTTATCAGTGGAGCCGATGCAGTCATAGAATCACTTATTCGTAACGGTGTTGAGGTGATTTTTGCATATCCAGGTGGCGCTAGCATGCCGTTGCATCAGGCGCTCACTCGGTTCGGCGATCGACTGAGAACTATTCTGCCACGTCATGAGCAAGGCGGTGGTTTCGCAGCACAAGGATACGCCCGTACAACCGGTAAGCCAGGAGTTTGTATGGCAACGAGTGGGCCTGGTGCACTCAACCTTGTAACTGCAATTGCAGATGCAAAACTCGATAGTATTCCACTTGTGGCGATCACGGGGCAGGTCCAAACAAGTGTTATTGGTACGGATGCATTTCAAGAAACTCCAATTGTCGAAGTCTGTCGAGGAATCACGAAGCATCACTATCTTGTTACCGATGCACAAGATATTCCTCGTATCATGAAAGAAGCATTTTTTATTGCCACCACTGGTAGGCCAGGCCCTGTGCTTGTCGACCTGCCGAAAGACATCCAGTTGACTAATATTCAGCCAGATTATGACGTGGAAATGAATTTGCCTGGCTACCACCCTGAAGTTCGCCGCGCACATTCAGAGCAAATTGCGCAGGTAGCTGCCGCAATTCGCCGAGCGAAAAGGCCCGTGATTTATGCTGGTGGTGGTGTAATCGCTGGTGAGGCTTCTGAAAACTTAAGAACACTTGTCGAGAAAACGGGCATTCCGGTCACGATGACTCTTATGGGGCTAGGTGCATTCCCTGGTGATAATCCAAGATCCCTCGATATGCTAGGCATGCACGGCAGTGTATATGCAAATTATGCGGTTGATGAAGCAGATTTGCTTATCGCGGTTGGGGTACGATTTGATGATCGTGTGACAGGGAAGGTCGCCGAATTTGCTCAGCACGGGTTTATTGTCCATATCGATATCGATCCATCTGAAATAAACAAAAACAAGTTAGTCCACATACCGGTTGTAGCTGATGTCAATGAAGCTCTCGCGCAACTGAACGAAATTGTGGAGCCACCTGAAGAAGGGCTCGATGAATGGCATGCCAAGATAGCGGGTTGGAAAGAGGAAGATCCTTTCGCATTCGATGAAACTTATCCAGGTATTCTTGCTCAAGAAGCTATTGCAGAATTGTCCCGCCTAACCGCAGACCGCAACGCTGTTGTTGCCGTTGGGGTCGGACAACATCAGATGTGGGCGGCGCAGTTCTATAAGTTTAGACGGCCGAGAACGTGGCTCTCTTCAAGTGGGCTTGGAACAATGGGTTTCGGACTCCCTGCGGCAATGGGAGCGAAAGTTGGTTGTCCTGATGATATTGTCATTGATATTGATGGGGATGGCAGCATCCTGATGAATATTCAAGAATTTGCGACATGCACATGCGAGAATATTCCTGTGAAGGTGCTCTTATTGAATAATCAGCATTTGGGAATGGTGGTTCAGTGGGAAGACCGCTTCTTCAAGGGCAATCGAGCACACACGTATCTTGGCCCTGTTGGAAATCCTGAAGCTTCTGGACAAGGTGACGGTATTTCTCCTCATGCCCGATATCCAGATTTTGTGGCGATTGCCAAGGGCTTTGGTTGGCACGCTGAGACGGTCTCAGAGAAAAAAGATTTGGAATCTGCCCTCAAGAGACTGATAGATTCTGATGGCCCCGCACTTTTAGATGTACAAGTGCCATATCAGGAACAGGTGTTACCGATGATACCGTCGGGGATGTCGGTTCGTGAGTTGATTAAGAGGTAGCAGAATTCTCATCGGAGTTTAAAGGGTGAGGATTTCTTTGGTGCTGTTTCTTTCTCGGAGTCGATAGTTTCTGGGCTCTCGACATCGGGAACTATTGAATCTGGATCAAATGCTTCAACGGCGCTTGTAATGGACGCATCTTTTGGCTCTTCATAAATTTTGACTCCAAACGTACGAAGACGTTTCGCATTATTTTCGTATGTTTCTTGTTCGTCATTCATTTGCCCAGAGAGTCGATTTATAGAGTCGGCAAGACTCACTAGTCGCCAACTTGCTCGGAGGCTGGCAGTGATTGGTAAATAATTCTTTTCAATTTCAACCGGTGTTCCCATTGGGTCGAAGCCCATCATTTCAGCTCCTCCACCCTGCATGCCCATACCAGTTATCTCTTCCTCAAACTTTTTATCTTGAATAGTTCCGTAGGCTTCTCGAAGTGATTTACGCACGAGTTCATCCGTGACGGTCATGATGTCTGCCGCCGGTAAGGCAATGTCGGTGCCCGCTAACCGGGACAAAAAGACCACAGATCGAATTCGGAGGTCGATAGAACGGGATACGTCTTTCGTAATTGCTATAGCGCCTTTTGATACTTCAGTTAGATCTTGAGAGTCATTACCCAAAAGAAGAAGCAGCTCAGAGGCATATTGAAGGGTTCGTGCTTGCATCCAGTCCCGAGCAATTGCTGGCAGTTGTTCGGCTGGTAGTGAAATCACTTGTTCCATTGTGGGTATGATGCCGACGATATTTGTCACCGTCGGGCTGCCATTAGCTGATTCTCGAGCTTCTTTCACCCTGTTGCCTAAGCCAATAAGGGCGGCTATTCGTACGGAAGGAGTGAGAGATGCATCAGAAACAAGTTCAGAAAGTGGCTCGGTAGCCGTCGTGACAAATAGCCCCTTCTGTTCTTTGAGTTCCCCTAGAAACAATGCCGCGTTAATGCTGCCATTGATCGAAATTTCTTTGCTACGAGCCAAAGTTGAAAGTTCTGTAACTGCTAAATCACTCGCGGTTTTGTAAGCAGTTGGATCACTTATTGAATCAAATAATATTTTCTGAAGGCGCTGGCGAACTTGTGATCGTTCGAGCCGATTTCCGTCCAGAAATAATTGTGGAAGACCTTCGGTTAAAAGTAGACGTTGGTGCTTCTCTGTAAAGCTCATTCCAGACTGGAGGTCACTCTTGTAAGCCTTCATCTCACTTGATCCTTCAAGCAGAGAGAGGCGACCGAACTTCGGTTCTGCCTGTGCGTAGAGAAGACTTGCATTTAATACCAGTGCAGTCAAGAAACTTCCAACCAACGTAATGCGGTAGCGTTTTGATTTTGTTGTTATCAATTTTTGCATAAGAATGTGCACCAATTTCGTTCTGACGATGTGAGGTGTTGAGTGAAGCAGCGCTGACAGGTTTTCCTCAATAAAATACTTTAAAACCCCATTTCCATTCCTTCCATCATGGACGGATCAACTTGCCTCGGTGGCTGGTATCCTGGAATCGTTGGCAGATATTCCCGAACAGTCTCTTCGCATGAGTCTGCAGTAATAATATCGAGAATCCCCGCGGCATCTGCAATAAGGACTTCGAGTGGTTCTGGTGGTGTGAAACCTCTGCTCGGCCGTTTTTTGCCATCAATTGTCTGCTGGCCAGCGATGGCCAAGAGTGTCTGGCCACTGTCAACGCTATGTGGTGGGACTGAAATTCTTTGATTGTTCCACTGTTTAATTTTCCGTGCTCCTTTTCTGCTTCCCACGATCTGTCCAGGTTTACTAGTGATCGAATGAAGTTCGAAATTTCCTGAATCTTCATTGCTATCAAGAATAAGAAGTTCTTGATCACTAACACCGAGTCCGTACAGTTTTTTTTCATCTCTCAACAAAAGTCGGGTGAGGAGGACATTATCCGCCGGCACATGGAGAGGCATAACATCGAGGCTTGGGAAAGGTTCTGAGGTTGCTGCTTGAACAAATTGTTCTTCAGCAGATTCTGGAGTTTCAAGAAATTTTCTCGGAAGCATCCAGTTTGGGTTCCAGGCGCGAAGAGTAATACGGTATCGGTAGAGGCTGCCAGCTTTTACGCTTGTGTCAATGAAGCGAAAAAGACGGTAGTCAAGATCGCTCATCATGCCTTCACCATCCGGACCATAACCCATCATCATGCTGTCGTCATAATTGTCGGTCATGCCATCCTCCTCCATGCCCATTTCAGTATCTCGGAAAGGACTAAATGTGCTCTGGCTTTGTCCGCTCATTCCGCCGCCAAATTCCATGCCAGAATCCATTCCCTGCCCACCAAATTGCATGCCATCTTGTTGTTCAAGTGCCAATTTTTTTTGGTCTTCTAATAAAATTTTCATTTCATCTTTTGCCCAAGGGTGAATTGCCCGCATTCCCCATGTGGGCCCACCTCCTAAATCACCCATGCCGCCGCCCATGCCCGTTGGGTCGACGCCATTTAGGGTTGGCTTAGGAGCAAGCGTCGGAAGGGGCCCCCAATAGCCTGTTGGAACGTCTTCCGGGTTAAATAAATTTTGTGCAGCGGGAAGCATGAACTGCTGGGGGATAGTGTCTGGAGCCGCGCCGATCCAAGTATCTTTCCACTCCTCATAAAGATTTGTTAAATCGATAACTTCCCAGTCACCACCACCATCGGGCGTAACTTCTAATCGTTCAACTGCAAAATCATGCCAGATAGGTATATCTCTTTCCATGTTACGGTAACTCGCCCGCGAATAAAGCGAGACGTATTCATCAAACTGTTTTCGGTATGGAATGAGTCCAGTTAGAATGACGTAGGGCATTTTTTTTGCTGGGGGTGACATGATCGTTGGCTGCGAGTTCATAGGATCCCCCATCATTTCCATCTCTGGAAAACCACCAGCAAATGATGGATCACCTCCGGCAAGGAGTTCATCTTGATCAGCAATGGCAACAACGCCAGCAGTCGCAACGAGACGTTCAAGAGGGAAGATGACAGGGATTTGTCGTCTCTGTATGTCGCCAAGTAGTGGACGATTAAATCCAGCATCAACCGACAGACGGTTAATATCTTTTGGGTTCCAAGATTCCAGCATTGCGTCAGGGTCGTTATCCACTGCTCGGAGGTTTTTGCTTAACTCCTTTTGCTGGTCAGGTGCTAACGGCCGACTAAGTAAACTTTTTGCGTTGCTGGCCAATCTCATGATCTCAGCAGGTTCCTCTGCCGAAGATCTGGTCTTTAACCTCAGGGCATTTATGCCGCCCAACGCAAGTGGCAAACTGCACACGACCACGATTGCAACAAGTATTTTTTCACCGTGGTTCGCCACGAATGACCACATCGCATCAGGCGTAAATTTCATTTTTGGAAGTCCCATGAAAGAAATCCTCCTTATTTAATTTTGCGGCTCAGTTTCTAGTCCCAGCACTGTTCCATCGGGCTTTTGTGAGAGTGCAATCGACCCTCGTAATTCAACATCCAAGTCGTAGCGTCGCACGCCGTCCTCGGAATTTTGGCCTGGCCCCATCCCGCCCATCATTTCTCTTTCGCCGCCCATGGAGTCTGTGGTGTCTGGATTTATTCGTACCTGTCGGACATCAATTGGTACTGACATGGTCGCGAATGATCGAAGAAGCAGATCAAGTTTTCGCTGATCGACCTTCCCTTTAAGACAGAAAGGAATGTAATGAACAAATTTTGTATCCGCTGATTCAGCCACAACAACGCTGTCTAGTGGCTTGCCCTCCGAATCGACATAGATCCAATTCAAAAGGGCTTCATCATTATCTTCGGAGAACGAATCTATTGGCATGCCTGTAAACTCGTCGTATTGCATTTCCATGCCATCTTGAGCTGAGGATGCGAAGCGTGGATTGAGAGGCTTGCCCATTTCGCCGTCCATACCCATACCCATGTCCATGCCCATATCCATACCCATGTAATCATCCATCCCACCTGATGTGGTTTGTATTCGACCGCCTTTTCGTCCACCAGGATCTTCTTCAGCAGCACGGTACCCGACTGCTAAGCGACTAATGTACGGGATGGTTGCATCGTGATAACCAGCTGACTGATTGTTTGCCTTGGCTACAACATCGCAAAGGATCGCATATGCCCAAAGTTCTTCCTGTGCAAGTATTATCTGTTTAGTTGATGGTGTAGTTGTCCAGTAGAAGGATTGGTAGAGTTCGTTCTGGTCCATTGAATCCCAGGCAACCGTTCGGTCTGCGTTGTCCTCGTCGGCTCCATTAGGCATCCCAAAGTCGCCACCGCCAAATCCGCCGCCAAATCCACCATCAGTCCCCAAGGACTCCATTGATTCGTCGGCATCAATACGCTCGGGTAGTTGTTTTACAACGCGGCGAATAGTGTTGAGATACCTGTCACGAAAACGGGTAGATAAATTTTCACCCGGCTTCAGGCGAATCATCGCCCTTAAAAAGTCACTTCTTAATTCAACAGGCCATGCTCGAATTGGCTTTTGTTGATCCCATAAATATTGCCATTGCGAGAGAATTTTTTCACGTAGTGCATCGTTTGAATCGGATATCTGTTCTGCCCACTCTGGCTGTGGATGCCCAAATTCCTCGAGTCCCTCTGCGGTCTTTCGTGTAATGGAGTTGATAGAGTCGACTTTTGCTTTTACGGCAGATGATCGAGTTTCTATTTCGCGTAAGAGTTTTGCATCAGCGGTGAAGGCTAAAGGTACAAGGATGAGTGGCATGAGCAATGCCAGAAGCCAAAAGTGATACTTCTTCACCAGCTTTAAGTAGCCTCGGATATCATCGGGAATCTCAATCATAGTTTTTTCCGTATTGAGGACGAGGGGATAGCAACGTGGGGCGTTACCAACCTAATAACTTTTCAATAGTTATCACCAGTTTCGCCACTGGTAATTATTTGAACAGCACCGGGAGTTTTTGGCTGCCAAACAAATTGAATGATGAAGTCGTACCTTTTTAATTCTAATCCTTCTTCTAATAATTCTCCGGATGCTCCTCGCGTAGGACCTCGGCTGGGCCCCATCCCCATGCCGTCGTCACCAACGCTATCAACAGCTGTCGATAGCCAGTAATTCTCGATAGGGCTGGATTCAATAATTGCCGGGAAACCGATACCGATTTCCTTCGGCAAAACTTTTTTTCCTGCCTCCGGGCCAGCAGTCACGGTGACAGTCTCACCTCTCTCACCAAGCAACGATTCAATCAATGTTGTACGCAAATAAGTCCGACCTTCAAATGGTGCGTGGTAGTCCTCATTGTGGAAATGATGACCCACCAGTTGCACTACCCAACCCTCGCCCGCAGGGACTTCCGGTTCGCTTTCTTCAGGTTCAAATGAAGGCTCACCTAATTCGGTATCAGCCTCACTCTCGCTCTCAGTATTCGCTTCGGACTCAGCATTACTCTGGCCCTCAGTATCTGTGGCAGGTGTCTTTTCAGGCGCATCGTTTGTTTCAAATTGATCTCTGGCGACGGTGCGCTTCCAGTCTTCTTCAAGGGGTTCGAACCATGTCGACAGGTCTTCGAAATATTGACAATCCAGAGAATTAATATGTAACTCGTCATAGTTAATTGAAACAGGAATAACTGGTAGCCCGTTAGCTTCTTCGGCGGCCTCGGCTTTCTCTGCTTGGATTGCATCGCGTAATGAAGCGTCTGTTTTGTCTGGTTCATCACGAGGTATCATCGATTCAATGGCACGAATTAAATCCAGTGACTGAAACCGACGGTCACTAATTCGAGCAAGCCGCTGCTGAGTGTCGAGGATCTCTAATTGTTCAGCCTGAACCTGTTCAAGACTGCTCTGGATCTGTGAAGACTTTCCAACAACAGAGTCAACTTGCGTGAAAGCGTCCGCAAAAAGATTTTCAGAGTAACTGCTCCAAGCAATATAAATGCCAAAAAAGTTAATAAGTGCCGCAACTAAGAGGCCAAGCATTGCAGCAACTGCCCAAGGCTTTTTCGCTTGTATTAAGCGGTCACGAGTAACATCACTTGGTAGAAGATTAGTTCGGATGCTTGAAACACCGAGGCCCTGAAGGCATAGTCCGTAAACGGTTGAAAAGCCTAGTTGGTTTTCACGAAACACGGGGGCCTTTAGAACGAGATCTCCTTCAAGCGACTTGAATTCACGTAAACGGTGTACTTCCAGTTGAAGTTGTTTTGCCAGAAAGTCACTAAGTCCCCGCAATTTCGCGGCATTGCCAACAAGTAAAACCTGGCCAATTTTTGCGGTTCTGTCTTGTCCGGTGAAGTAATTGAGGGAACGTTGTAGTTCGCTTGCAAACTCATTAAACACTGGCCTAAGCGTTTGAAAGACTTTTTTCGGGTCATCTGCCCGTGCGGCATTACGCTTAAGGTTTTCTGCTTTTGCGAAGGTCATTCGCATCCCTTGCACAAGGGCTCGGGTGAAATTATTGCCGCCAATAGGCATTGTCCGCTGCCATATTTTTAATCCGTTTGTTATGACGAGGTCGGTTGTATCAACACCCATTGATGCCAAGACAATCGATGCGGGTGGAGCATCGGGGTCAATCTCACTCGCATTTGGAAGCTGATCAAACATAACAACATTAGCTAAAGACACCGGACTTAGCTGCAGGAGATCAATTTCAATATCAGATTCTTTGAACGGTTCGATAGCCTTTGTTACTTGATCTCGCTTCATTGCAAAAAGAGCGATTTCGGCATCAATTACAAAGCCACTTTCCTCGATACCACCCTCAAGTCGTTGCCAGCTCCACACAACCTGTTCCAGAGGAAATGGAATTTGCTGTCGAGCTTCATACGTGACGATATCTGGAATCTTACTTGCCTCGACCGGCGGCAGTTTTATGAACTTGCTTAGACCTGATTGCCCAGGGACAGAAACTGCAATGGTGTCTCCGGCGACGTCGTTGCGTCGAAGAAATTCTTCGAGTGCATCTCGAATGAGTTCTGTCGGGTCAGCTTCAGGCTGCGTAAGCAGCATCGGGTACTCAATGTAATCGAATGTCTCTGCGACTAGTTTTCCAGGTTGCGGCGAAAGGCTACAGCGGAGGGCTTTCAGCCCACACTTGCCAATATCAATACCCCAGACGTTTCGCGAGCGTGCCATGCCGCAACCGTTTTTTAAAAATAAATTAAAAGGAAAACTGTCCCATTATCAAATGGGAATCAGAACGTGAACCCGCTAAAGGTTACACTTATGAAGGATACCATACAGAAACTCTATGGATTCATGTTTTCTAGTGTCAAACGGTAAAAAGACAAACCCGTTACATATTGTCAAAACTCCCGAGGAGCCAGCGTGTATTGTAGAAAATAAGTTACATTTTGGTTCCCACTTCGAGGTAGTAAGTATATGAGCCACTCCGTGTGGGCTTGATTTTCACAGAGTAAAAGTGACTCTTTTGACAACCAGTAGTGCGTTATGAATACATCTGAAAAAATCTCTCGACCGAAAATCACGGTTTTTCTTCCGTGCCATTCGCTCGAAGACTTATCTGACTGGCTGGAAAACGATGATGCATCAGCAATTTTGAATGCCTGGACGATTGCATGGCACCCTTACGTACTTTGTGAGTCCGACGGGATGCCTAGCTGGGCAAGTGTGGATTTACCATGGACTGATGAGGAAGAAGTCATAGGCATTGTGCCCGAAGGACTTTTAGAGCGGTTTACAGCGGGAGCTTCACCTCCATTTGGTACGCACCAAAATTTTCTTCACCAAGATGATAGTGAAACATTTCTCCCAGATTTATTAGCACTGTTCCGCAACGAAAACTCTACGAGTCCACAAGCTAATGCGAGACAAGAAACGCTCTCAACGTGGCAACTTGCATTTGTTGATGACTTTCGGTCCCTTGGCCTTACGGTTTTGCTTTTTGAGCGACTGGCGAGCCGAATGCGGTCGGACACTCTTTTAGAGCAGACAGGATTTCCAGAAGCTGTCGTCGCAGCAGCGAAAGCTTGGAGAGAAGATCAGTCAGCAGTTGCAAAAGAAAAATTGGCGGAAGCTTTTCAATGTCTTGAGTCTGCAAGAGATCACTTCTATCCGGTAGAGTGCTGGTGCCTTGATCTTGTACTTTTTTCTGGAAATACCACAGCAACACTTGAACAAGAACTACAGTCTCCGGTTCCGTTCACATTATTAGCTGATACGGAGACGATGAATTCTTTCCAGGGAATGTCAGGAAATATATCGAACGCTATTCGGAGCAGGGTTGCTGATGGTTCCATGTCACTTGTTGGAAGCGTGCCCAGCAAGTTCCCGTTTTCATTATTGTCACCAGAGCAAATTGAGCGAGATGTTGCTGCTGGAAAAGCTGTGTGTGAGAGTGCTAGTGGTGTGATACCAAAGATTTTTGGTTGTTATGCTGGGCCACGTGCTTCTGTCATGTTACCAATCCTGAAGCGATTAGGGTATCAAGGTGTTTTGTGGTCAAGTTTTGACGGGTTCCCTATGCGGTCTGCTGGTGCATCAAGATTCCAATGGGAAGACGAAAGCAGGGATAGAATTGAGGCATTCGAACCAAAAGTAGTTGACGCTCGTAGTTCCGCAGCAGTGCTATCTCTGAGTTCGATCTTAAGTGATGCCATGGATCATGAGCACATAGTACTCACCATGTTTTGTCATCATGCAGGTACTGCGAGCCCTTGGTTTACATTGCTGCGTCGGGCTGCAACATGGACAAATGTATTTGGTCGATTCTGTACCGCAGAAAGCCTGTTAAGTGAAACTGTTGACCTGTCCACTCCGGTTGAATTTGAGAGAGATGGCTTTCGTGTCGGTCTTGCACCGGATACAAAAGTGCAAAATACCGTAGTGGAGCGTAAATATGAAAAGACCACTACAATATCGCAGTCTGAAATGATTGCAGTTGAGTCACGATGGCTTGTAGCAAATCAAATCCGTTATAGAGACTTGATTAGCGAGTTTTGCACTCAAGAAGAATCCTTTCCAGATCGCCCAAAGAAGCAGCTGTCTGCCAATAGCTCTCAAGGCTGGGGAGAGAAGTTTCTTGGAAGCTGGTTGACAAAGCGACAAAATCCTATTGACGAGTTAACGCTATCTACCGACGGTTTTGCTGTCAGAGTTCATGGACAAACTGGTGGGATTGTGTCAGTTCGCAGTCGAAAAGATGAGCGAAATCGGCTTACTCAACAACTGGCTCTTCGTTGGATTGACCCTGGTTCCCATCCGGCAGATATTAAGTATTCAGCAATGGCGGCCGACAGCGTCGATCGCTGTGGGGACGGCATCGAGAGCCACGGAAAGCTTGTCCATGAAAATGGCTCTGTGCTTGCCCGATTCTCGCAAAAAATACAGCTTGTTTTAGATGGCACTGCTGTGTCGTTATCGATTGATATTGAGCCAACTCAGGAAGCTCATTCGCTTGTGCCTCATTCAGGCGATGCGTTTGGTCGATTTTTTGCTTGTCGCTTTGCCTGGAATGAGAACGATTTCTGTGACATTTTTCGGACAATTCAGACACAGCTTGTTCAGACTGAGCGGCAGCATATTTTTTCACCGCGGCTCGTTGCGATTGTGAGTGACGGAGCTGTGATTGATCAACAGAGTAGGAACCAAAAAGAGTCTACGCGATCCAGTAGTCTGCAAATTTTTACGGGATGCTATCCTTGGCATGTGCAGAGTAGTTCGCACACACTCGACACCGTCTTGACAACGGACTGTACAAGTCAGCCTAAGTCGTTTCACCTTGCTCTAGGAATCGATTTGCCGCACGTTATTGATTCTGGGATTGGTTGGGCTGCAGAACAGTCACTTCAAGTGCCTCCAATGCCATTAAAGTTGCCTCCAAATATACGATTGGTTTTTGCGGCCACCCTGAAAGACGATGTGCTAGGTGAGGGTATACGTCTGCGGTTGCTTGAGTCATGTGGGCACGAGAGCCACATAAAGCTTAATTTCAATCGTGAGGTAAGCCATGTTCGTCAGGGTGGCGAAGTGCATGGACCACGGTCGACTCAAGCACGGTCGACTCAAGATCGTACGCCAGAGATTGATGGTAAAGCTGTTGATTGCTTGATTCATCGTTACGAAATGGCCGATTTGGAGATTATTTTTCGTGAAGATCATCACACTTGATGGGCCTGCAGGTGCAGGTAAAAGCTCAACTGCGAAACTTCTTGCGAGCAAGCTTGGCTGGTGTCATATGGATACCGGCGCTATGTATCGAGCGGTTGCACTAGCGGCCCTTCAACAAAATGTTTCTCTTGAAAACGAAAAGGCGCTGGCAGAGTTGGCTGCAAGCCTCGATATTCAATTTCTCAGTGGTTCAGTGTTTTCAAACGGTGAGAATATTTCTGCGGAGATACGCATTGAGCGCGTCACCGCTGCAACTCGGCCGGTTGCAGATGCACCTTCTGTACGTGAAGAAATGACAGCAATGCAGCGGAACTTATCAAAAAAGTTTAATCTTGTTACGGAAGGTCGTGATCAAGGTACGGTGGTATTTCCTTCTGCGGAACTAAAGGTTTATCTTGACGCGTCACCATCAGCTCGGGCGGCACGACGGTATCATGAAAGAATTGAGCATGGTGATAAAAGCCGCTCGGTAGCAGAAATTTTGAATAGTCAGATCGAGCGAGATCAGGGAGATAAGGATCGGCCGGTTGGGGCAATGGAAGCTGCGAAAGATGCAATTATTATTCATACAGATGGTCTTTCGCTCGAAAATGTTGTCAAGCAGGTATTAGAACTGGCACGCGGCCGCGGTCTTACGTCAGATTACATTCCGGAATGAAGTGCCGATGAGTTTTTCTAAAAAAAATGGAACAACAGCTCCTTCGATGCCTTTGGTTTCTAAGATTGCGCAGAAAACGCAGAGTCACCAAGAGTGGTGGGGCAGATTGCTGTACGACACGTTGTGGTTTCTATCCCGTATATTTTCCGTATCGTTATTTGGTTTTCGTCGAAAAATGGTAGAGCGACTGCCAGAATCTGGAGGCTTACTGGTCCTTTCAAGTCATCAAAGCCATCTTGATCCACTTCTCTTAGGTCTTGCCACAAATCGACGACTTTCGAGTCTTGCTCGAAGCAGTCTTTTTAAGTTTGGTCCTTTTGGTAACGCAATTGCAGCACTTGGTGCTGTCCCAATCGATCGAAACGCTTCGACCGTTACGGCGATGAGAACCGTAATTCAGAGACTAAGGAAAGGTGCTGCCGTAATTGTGTTCCCGGAGGGAACAAGAACATCATCAGGGCAACTTGGGGATATGAAAAAAGGGTTTGCATTGCTTGCAAAACGTGCTGCAGTACCGATTGCACCGGTAGCCATTGTTGGCGCATATGAATGTTGGCCTCGGTTTCATCTGCTTCCACGTCCTGGCCGTATTCGGTTGAATTTTGGTGCAGTTATTACAGCTGATGAAGTCAATCGCCTTTCAGAAACTCAATTAGCTGAACGGTGCATTGCAGTGCTGCAAGATCTCGATGAGCAAGCTCGCAGCACACGACGCGGTTGCGTGCGTCGTTAAAAAGATTTTTTTTTCTTTATTTTTCAATTTCTGTTTGGCTTGCAAGAGTTGTGCGGACAGAAACGTTCCGAGCTTCGTCACTGTTTTGACGAGCATCTTTTTGCCGACAAATTTTGAAGCGTTGTTTCGGCAGAATCTCTGCCTTGGATGTTTTTTAAATCACTGCTAATGAGAATCATGAAATACTTTCTTCCTCGATGTGTCACACTGGGTGTCGTTGCTTTTTTCTCTGGTAATGCGTTTGCACTAGACTATTCTTCCTCAGTTGCGATGGTGCCAGTCCCAGGAAATGGTTCAAAAATTGAATTTCTTGGTGATACCTTCGAGGAAGATGGATGGAAGTTTATCCACAATCATCCAAAAAGCTCTCGTGAAGAAGACGGTCAAGCGCGTGGTCCACTGGCTTTCTCCGGTAATCGAAGAATGCTGGAGGGTCCGGAGCGAGGGCAGCCTGATCTTCTGGAAATTGTTAACACTCCTTCGGGTGGATTGCCAGAAAGCAGTCGTGCACTTCTTGTGCGAACCTTACATTCAGGTGTTCCTGGGACGTATTCTCGCACAGTCCAGCAAGACGATTTGATTTGCGGTATTACGACACGATTAGGATCACAAATTCCCGTTGGTGAAATACCGAGCTGCGTCGTACGGATTTGGTTGCCCCCAGCAGAAAAGTGGGAAAATCGTAGTGGGCCGCATTTTGGGATTCGTGTAGGGGTGCGGACGACAAAGCTTGAGCCTAATCGGGGTTTCTTCGCGTCGGGCAGTTCACCAGTTGTGGAACCTTACTGGCCTGGGATGTGGATTCACTTTCGTAGTGAAACATCACGCGGAGTTGAGAGTGATTCAGCACTTATCAAAGTGAGAGGAGACCGTCGAGGAATAGATTTCCCGGTAAAAGATATTTCGGCAGATCAATTTGGTTGGTGGACGCTAGGAATGTCACTTTCTCCGGATGGACAAGTTCATTATTTTGCTCGACAAGGTGTTGATGATCTTAGATCTGAAGATCATTTAACAAGTCAATTTCCCTATGGTTTCCGTGCCGAACGACTGAATTCATTTTTCTTTAATGCATGTAATCTTAATGACGGGATAACGTGGTCGACGCCATTTGTAATTGATGACCCATCTGTTCATGTTGTAAATTCAACGCGGGTGATGCAGCTTGTTGAGAGACGAGAAGCATATGAACTTCGGCGACAACGAAAGCGATCAGCCTATAAAAACTACAGGAATAGCGTTCGGTAGATATTTATAGGGTGAGTTGGTTTGTGCTAGAGCAAATAGTTGCAGTTCGAAGCCGCAGGGCATTGGTGATGACCAAGACGCTGCTCAGACTCATCGCACCAGCAGCGAAGATAGGCGTTACTTGCCAGCCTGAGCCAAGCACTGGTACGAGAATGCCTGCCGCAAGAGGAATGCCGATAACATTATAGAAAAATGCAAGAAATAGATTCTGTCTAATGTTCAACAGAGTAGTTCTGCTTAACTCAATTGCATGTGGAAGCAGTTGAATGTCTCCGCGGATAAGAGTGACATCGGCAGTTTCTATTGCCACATCACTTCCTGTTCCCATAGCAATGCCGACAGTGGCAGCCGCAAGAGCTGGTGCATCGTTCACTCCATCACCAACCATTATTGGCTGCTCGCCACGAGCGTGCGATTCAGTGACGAACCTGTGTTTTTCTTGTGGTGTTAGTGACGCCTTGTAGTGATCGATGCCTACTGATCGTGCAATGACAGTAGCACTATCGGAATGATCGCCCGTCAGCATTGTGACGGTAAGCCCGAGGTGTTTCAATTGGCGAATTGCTGATTGGGCACCTGGTTTCACGGGATCCGTAATGGCAAGCAAGCCAGCTATACGATGATCAATAACGACTCCAGTAATCGTTTTGCCACTGGCTCGGAATGGTTTTGCTGCTTTCTGGAAGTCAGCTAGTTCTTTTGAAGGTACTTGCTGTTTTTTGAGAAACGCCTCATTACCTAGCCCAACGGATTTGCCGCCCACAGTTCCCTCAACACCATTTCCGGCCGTAGCAAGAAAAGAGTCTGCTTTCTGAAGCGGTTTGAGATTATGTTTATGAGATGCCTGGCAGATAGCTGTTGCAATTGGATGTTCACTTTTCAATTCAATAGCTGCTGCAAATGAAAGAACCTCTTGTTCTGTTTGATTACCCAATAATACGATATCAGTTACAGTCGGACAGCCTGCTGTAATTGTCCCAGTTTTATCAATCATGAGCCGTTTGCTTCGCCCAAGTGTCTCGAGGGATTTTGCGTCTTTGAACAGAACGCCCTCGCGGGCGGCACGGCCAATCCCAACAATAATTGACATAGGGGTCGCCAAACCAATTGCACATGGGCAGGCAATCACAAGAACAGAAACGCTTGAAACAATCGCATATGGTAGTGATGGGTGGGAGCCTAGCAGTAACCAGCCGATGAAAGTTGCGAGCGCGATACTCAGCACAATTGGAATAAAGACGCCTGCTACGGTATCAGCCATTTTTTGAACGGGTGCTCTGCTTCTTTGGGCTGTTCTGACAAGTGTGATAATTCTTGCTAGGAGGGTTTCCGAACCAGTCTTTTCGGCGATGAGAATGAAGCTGCCCCTGCCATTTCGTGTTCCAGCAACAACCTCGTCGTTTGTCTTTTTCATAATCGGTGAAGGCTCACCAGTTATGAATGATTCATCAACAAAGCTTGTCCCTTCGGTTACAGTTCCGTCGACTGGAATTGTCTCACCTGGTCGAACTCGTAGGTGGTCTCCCGGATGAATGTCATGTAAGGGTACGTCTTTTTCTTCATGCTCTGATACAAGCCTTGCGGTCGTTGGAGCTAGTGATAGAAGAGAACGAAGTTCACTACCAGTTTTTACACGGGCTAGGTTTTCCAGCATTTGTCCGATCAGAACAAGCACAATGATCACGGCGCAGGCGTCGAAGAAAGAATGTACAAGGCTTGTTCTAGGGTCATGAAATTCCTTAGGAAAAAAGCTTGGGAATAGTGTGGCTGTAGCGCTAAATATATATGCCGCAGTCACGCCGATAGTGATGAGCGTAAACATATTGAGATGCCCAGAAAACAGGCTTTTCATTCCACGAGAAAAAATTGAATGGCCACATGTAATGATGAGAATGCTTGTGAAAAGAAGTTGCAAAACTCGGTTTGTACGAGTATCCAACCAAGCGTCAATAGAAAGCCCAAGCATTGGACCCATTGCAAGGAAAAGAATCGGAGCTAAGAGAATGAGTCCGAAGATCAATTCTCTGTTGATAAGCGGCGCGTCAGAGCCTGGTGTGATATCAGCATCTGAACCAGTTGATTCAAGCGGCATTCCGCATCGCGGGCAGGGTTTTGGTATAGCGGAAGATACCTCTGGGCACATTGGGCAAAAGTAGACACCGTCTTTGTCATGAGGCTGTACCGTAGTTTCAGTGGAGAGACGGTGTTGGCAACACTGTGCTTGTGGTCTAACAGAGTATGAGGAGGTTTTTTCCATAGAAGCGTTTCGGAGAGAACATTGATACCAAAGCCTTCTATTCCACCGTAATGGTTAGAATTGAACAACCAATGGTTATGGTTCCACCGAAGAAGCGCCTCGAGCTCGCTTGAATGGATCAATGGTGCTACCAGAAGGGCCTTGTGGTGGAGTTGGTTCTGGTTTCGTGAACGGCAACATCTTGGGCCACTCAAGACTCATGCCCGGCCAAGCTGATTGTGGCTCTGTTGGATTGGGAGGTGCTGTGAGGGTAGGTGCCATTTGGGTCTGATTACCATTAAGAATCTCTTCTGGTTTCGGAAAGCTACGATTTCCTGTAGTTGTTGATGTCACTGTGGGCCCTTGTCTAGTTCGCGTAAGAGGCCGAATAGATACGGAATCAATCTGGGCGTTACCTAGGCCGGTTAATGCAAAAGTAACGGTAAGAGGTGGCGGCGATTGAGTGACTTCATGAGCATGCGCAGGAGGTACAATTCTATAGAGTACAAGTCGTCGCCAGCTTTCTGTTTTGTTGACTCGTTCTGCTAAGGCTGGTCCACCATACGAATCAAAGACAAGAAGGCCATCAACAGATCCTTGAATAGGATTCGGCACCCAAACCTTTGCAACGATTTCCAGAAGTGTACCTGCGGGCGCAGTAATCGGGGGTGTTGTGATCCAGATCGGAGGAGTCTCAATAACCAGTGGTGCTTCTTCTGGGTTTATTGCAGCTGCGCTGATTCGCAAGCTTCTCTTTCCTTCCGCTGGTGTATGCGTTGAAAGCTCTACGGAGCCTTTGACTTGCTCTGTCGGCCGGACGAAGTGTCTCCACCCAGCACTGGACAGGGTGTTGATCTCTTCCATGCTGCCGCCTTCCAGCAGGTTTTTGCCGGCATTGGTTGACTGTAATGCGTCGAGCATCCTCCAGTGATCTGAAAGTGTTGCTGATGAAGTAGTAAGGGGACTCGCGACCATTGAGCCTGTTGCAGTGACTCCTCGTTCCCAAAAAAGTCGTTCTAATTGTCCGGCTATAGCACGAGATCGTTCAAGCTTTTTTACAGCAGCCGTTGGATCATGAGTAATTATAGATTCAGCGTATTGCGCTTCTTGTAGAGCCTCGGCAAGCATTTCTGTTACAGGGAAATGCCCAAGAGCCTCTGGTGGAAGCTCAGTAGCCAGTCGACTACTACGTGCAATTGCACCAGCTGCTTGAGAGCGGGCAAGAAGTGCTGCTGTTGGTGCGTTTCTGCGTACTAATTCCTGTACGTGCGCAGTCGCGGACGGATCATTGCTAATGAGAATAACAGCAGCAGCATGAAAGTTATCAAGTGTCATCGTAACACCACCAGTTACCCTTCTGTGTTGCAATGGTCGGAGGGTACTGTGTGTTATTTCCCAAGGTCGGTGTGCTTCTGGAATGCCAGGAATGAGAATGTTCAAAGGCTGTTCTTGACGTGGAATATCACCACGGTAATGGCTGGCTATTATTTGCCCGCCTTGAACAGATCGCCAAATAAGTACAACCCGAGATCGAGACGCTTCAATCACCATTGCTCGAACTTCTGGGTCACTTGTTTCTGCATCAGCTGTAAATCTCCCACTGGCTCCCCACGCAGCTATGGTTTCAAGTTCAAGATTGACTGTTTGGACTGCAGCGGCTCGTGCGATCGTTTCAGCATCGGTTCCATTGAGGGGCCGGGTCGAACTAAACAAGATGCCTCGACTACCGGCTGCGATCGCAGTGAAGGCTGCTCCAAGAAGGCTTTCTTCATCGATTGGTAGCCCATTATTACCGGTGCCTGAAAGCATTGCTGCTTGAAGAGCTGTTCGAGAGTCTATCTCTGTCGATAGCGTAGCTAGCAGTGGTGTACCGGGTCGAGCGAGTCGCGGTCGTTGCTGCAGCCACATCAAATAGTTCGAAAGTTCAAGACTTGTGCCGAGCACAGCACGATGCGCAACAAGCATGTCAAGATGTCTAGAGATTTCACGCAGACCAGAATCTGCTGACGCGATAATTGGCCTCCCTTGACGTCGGTCACAAATGCGTAGACGTCTCACTTGTTCAGCAAGATGAGGAATGTCTTCCGATGAAAGAGAGCGACCCATTTCCCAAAGAAGTACTCGGTTCCATTTTTCAGAAAAAGCTGGCAGTTTTTCTGGCTCTTTCAGGTCAACATCTGGCAAGGCGGGTGGAGGGCAAATAATCCAGATTCCAGCCTGCTCGGCTTCGGCTAAAAGGCTTGTCGAAGCAGGCTCATGGAGTTGAATGCAGTTGAATCCTAATTGAGCAAGTCTCGCAAGCGGCTCACCTTGGTGTTCGATTGCAAGAGGAAAGAATGGTCTTCCATCGACTTCGAGCACACCACGGACGAGCCCGGCTGTTTCATCATCACCCGCCGGGATGTTTCCCGTATTTTGAACCAAGTTTGATACTGGTGATTGTGATGTTGATAGATTTGCTGAACCTGCTGTTGTGATCAAACCCGCTACAGAGAGGTCATCTATCGATACTGTGCAGCGAGTTGCACCGAGAGGTATTTCAATTGCGAGCCCACAAATTATTGCGCCATCTAAGTTGATTTGTGGTCCGTGTTGCGCTCGTAGTGCTGGAAGTTGTGATTGAAGAATCTCAGGAACATTACTGATCATAAGAGGCTGCCAACGTGAAGCAGTTGTTGAGGACGGGCCAGAGACAAAAACTTGCACGGGTCGTTGGTCGTTAGATTGTGACGCAGGGAGTAATATTTTGCAGGCAAGACGAGCAGATGGATGATCACATCGGACCCAGACCTGAGCCGAGAATTCATCGATAACCATAGACTCGGGGACGGGAAACAATATTCGACTCAGAGTCGTCCTGTCGGTCTGTAAGGTAATGGTTTCACAACCAGCACCAGTATGAGTGTCAATACCGTCAATGCTTTGCTGAAGAACTCGAAGGCCCGGACATGATGCTACCGTGGTTACTGGTGTGGGGCCATCAAAGTACTCTGACAGACTAGATCCGTTCGAGTTGTTTTGAAGGACGAGACAAGCGACAAAAAAACAAAAAATAATTTTGGAAATGTCAGCCCACCGCGATCGTGTCTGCATTACTACCAATCGAGAGATCGTCTGGAAGCATTGGGTTTTGCACGGGTTGCGGCAAAAGGTTTTTTGTGTAAACAGGTTGGTTATTCGTACTCGGAAAGGATGAAATTTTTGTACGTTATAAATAAAGAGAGTAAACGGCTTCAAAACAAAATGAGGCACTACCAGTGACCGGCGATTTTGATCAGGTTTTTCTAGTAGGCGTAAAACCACGAATGGGCTCCCTCGATATACCGACCGCTATTGCGATGAAGTGCAAATAAGGCTTGTAGCAGGCGGCCGATGGTGTGCTCTAGAGGGGCTGACAAGACAGTCCACCTTTTGTCTGAAAAACAGGACGATCAGGTAACTTAGGAAAGTATTTTCAGACATTAAGCCGATGACCAAGGTATTATTGGTTAAGGATTTTTGCCATGTTGACTCTTACAACCGAGGATGTTGCCGCTGCAGTCGTGGAGCTTGGCCTTATCGAAGCTGCCGAGATAGCAGGTGTGTGGCGGGAGCTTGGCTCTCAAGAGGTTTCGCCAGAACAGTTTGGTTCAGCGTGCGTTCGGAGAGAATTGCTCACGGGTTACCAATGGGAACGCCTCCGAAATGGTTACCGAAATGGATTTTTTTATGGACGCACAAAAGTTCTCTATCAGGCAGGAGCTGGTTCTTTTGCCCGCGTCTACCGGGCCATTGCTCAGGATACCGAAGATATTCTTGCGGTGAAGGTACTGCGGAAACGTTTCTCCTCAGATGAAGCGAAGTGCGAACTGTTTCTGAGAGAGGGCAGGATGGGACTTATGCTGAGGCATCCGGGAATCGTCCGTATAGAAGAAGTAGGAAAAGAGGGTTCGAGTAGCTTTATCACGATGGAGTTTGTTGAAGGACAGACACTTCGAGAACTGGTGAAAATTCGGAAAGGAATTGACATTGTTCGTGGTATCGATTTGGCATCACAACTCATTGATGCTCTTGAATATGCTCATTCCGAAGGTGTAACACATCGTGACTTAAAAGCATCTAATGTTCTCGTATCGGCTAAAGGTCGTGCAAAACTTGTTGACTTTGGTCTCGCAAGTTTTGCAGAGTCTATAGGGAAAAAAAAGGATGAGCTTGGGAAGTTGCGTACCGTTGAATATGCAGCATTGGAAGTTGCCGGTGGTGTCCGCGGTGATAATGTGCGCAGCGATGTTTTTTTTCTTGGAACACTGCTTTATCTCTTGCTTGCTGGCCGATCAGCCTTCAAGGATTCACGTGACCGGGCGGTGAGGGCTGACCCGAAACGATATGCAGACCTCGAACCTCTTGGCAAGGTTGCGCCTCATTTACCACGTGATCTTGTTGATCTTGTGAACAAAATGCTAACACTCAAACCCAAGCATCGCTTCCAGACCGTGTCTGAAGTGAAAGAGGCCCTTGAGCCAATCAAGATTCGTTATGCCGATGATGACGAAATTGTTTCGCCGGAGGTGTCGAAGCCGGCTCGGGAGGTGTCTGAGAACACTAAGCCAAAATCAAAAATATCTGATAAGCCAAGAATTATGGTTGTCGAGGTTTCCGGAAAGTCCCAGGATTCTCTTCGGCAGTTTTTTTCAAAACAAGGTTTCCGTGTTCTTGTGACAGAAAATCCAAAGCGAGCCCTTAGTCGTTTTGAAACAATTCCACCGCCGGCAGATATTCTTTTGCTGAGTAGCCAGGTGCTCGGTCATGATGCAGTGTCAGTATTTAATGCCTTAGCCCCTGATCCATATTTAAAGAAAATTCCGGCTCTTCTAATTACAAGTGCTCGTCAGGAAGAGTTGGTCTCTGAAGCCGTGGAGGATGACCTTCGGCAGGTTGTTACGATGCCATTTAAGGCAAGTGACCTTCTGCAGCGGGTTAAAATGTTGACAGGTATCAATGTCTAAAAACAATTCCAAAGAAGTTTATAGGCGCTTTTTATCAAGAACGCATTCTTCGTACTGCTACGCCTGGGCCTCGTCGCAAGACTTGTCCGATCGTGATAGGTTATCCGTAGATGGGCATTTCATGCCTGCCGCGGGTTTAGACGGGATGAGCGTTGGGGGCATATCATCGTGAATGTTTGAATTTTGATTCTGTGCCTGGGCTGGCAAATACGGGACAGCATTCCGAGGCCAACTAAATTCCTCATGTTGATCAATTGTCAATTTTTTGAGTCGGTTCAATGATGTTTACTCCCTTGGCCCCATCAAGCAATAAACGGCTTATCTATCTGATAAAGCTATTTAAAGCTTGGTTTATTTTGACAATTGCCGAAATAGATAGATGACCCCGTAGAGATAATGGCGTTCGACTGGAAGGTGGCAGTTGAATGAATTTCTTCGACTTTTGGTGCCAGGACGTTATTGTCAGTTACTATTAGGCAAGTAGGTTGAGCCTTTTGGACTGTTTTTTTTAAAGTGAGAGGGAGGGCAGGTTCTGTTGTGCCAGAGTTTCTTCAAGAAAGATGCTTACACGCTCGAAAATAAATAACTAAGCTCTAGTCTTTTCAAATAACAATCTAGACTTGTTTTTTGGATGGCTTAGGAACGCGCAGATTAATTTCCTTTATACAGACGGGAAGCAGTGGTTTTTTATTGCAGGCCTATTCCTCAGTCCGCAATGGAAAATAGACTTGTGAGTTTTTTACCATGCAGTTAAGTGATCAAGAACTTATCGACATCAATTGTCACTTAGAAGAAAAGACGTCCACGGAAATCGTGGAATGGGCGATCAACCAGAATAAGAAAACGGTTGTGACAACAAGCTTTGGGTATAACTCAGCAGTCACCTTGCATTTAGTCACTAAGGTAAAAAAAAGCGTACCTATAGTCTGGGTAGACAGTGGATATAATCTTGAAGATTCGTATGTGGTTGCTGAGAAGCTCATACAAAGCTTAGGGTTAAATATTTATGTGTATAACCCAGTAATGTCAGCTGCTCGGCGTGAAGCAGTGCACGGAGCAAACTTTGGAGTGCCGGGCAATCCAAAGTTTGAAAAATTTAAAAACCAAGTGAAACTGGAACCTTTTCAACGGGCATTAAAAGAGTTGCAGCCTGAAATTTGGATCAGCGGTATCCGAAGAGAAGAAACAGAATACAGGCGAAATCTTGGGATTGTTTCTATGGATGCCAGAGGTATCCTCAAAGTTTCACCACTATTCAATTGGACAGAAAACGATGTGTCTGATTACATGCGTAAATACAGTTTGCCAAGCTGCAGGCATTATTTTGATCCGACGAAAGTTGATTCACAAACAGAATGTGGATTGCATTTGAGTCAATTTGAACAAGGTGGCGGTATCTAAATTCTTGGGCAACATTGTGTCTGGGGAATAAAAATATTCAAGGCTTCTGAAGTGGGAAGAGATAGAAATGTCACGGACTGTTGCGTTAGCGGTTGATCTTGGAGCATCTGGAGGTCGAATCGTCTCAGGTGCTTTCGACGGAAGGCTTCTTGAATTAAAAGAACTTCATCGATTTGATAATGGGCCAGTGATCTTCGGTGGCCAGCTTGTCTGGGACTTTGTTGGTCTTTGGAGTGGTGTATTAGACGGACTACGGATTGCTGCTAATCAGCATCGCGACGCTATTCGCAGTATTGGAGTTGATACCTGGGGTGTCGACTTTTCATTTGTGACCAAAAACGATGCGCTGCTAACAGAGCCTGTCTGTCATCGTGACGCCCGTACCAAGGGTCTTATCGAAAAAGCGGCAGCAACTGTCTCAAAGAAAGAAACGTTTGAAGCCACAGGGCTGCAGTTCTTGGAAATTAATACGCTTTATCAACTTCTTGCCATAAAGCGAGATCAGCCAGAACTCCTTGCTGCTGCCGATCGATTATTGATGATTCCCGACCTGATGCATTGGCTCCTTTCAGGCCAGCGTTCCAATGAGCGAACGATTGCTTCAACGACTCAATGTTTTGATTCTCGGAAAGGGCAGTGGGCCAATAGTCTGCTAGATCAATTTGGAATCCCTACTAGTTTGTTTCAGCAGGTGTCTGAGCCGGGACATAATATTGGTAGTCTTCGGACAGACATTGCTGCTGATACAGGTTTACGAGATGTTCAAATTGTATTACCGGGTTCACATGATACAGCAAGCGCGGTTGCTGCAGTTCCAGCACTTGAACCACCATCATCGCGACCAGATTGGTGTTATATCAGCCTCGGGACGTGGGCGCTTGTTGGTGCAGAACTTGATCGACCTTTGGTGACCCCGGAGTGTCTTGCTCATAATTTCACAAATGAGGGCGGTGTTGGAGGCACCACCAGGCTACTCAAAAATCTTTGTGGTCTTTGGATTGTTCAGCAATGCCGTGCCAGTTGGCAGAGGTCTGGGAAGAATTGGGATTGGGATCAGTTGACTGCTTTGGCCGCAGAATCAGCACCACTTCAAACGATCATCGACTCAAGCCATGCATCACTTGTGGCTCCAAATGATATGCCTGAGGCGATACGAGAGCTCGCAAGGCAAAGTAAGCAGCCAATCCCTGAATCAACTGGTGCAGTGATACGAACAGCTCTGGAAAGTGTCGCTGCAAAAGTGTCACAGACCCTTCAGGAATTAGATGAGCTTCTCGGACGACGTGTTGGGAGAGTACACATTGTTGGAGGAGGGGTTCAGAATAAGTTGCTGTGTCAGATGATCGCGGATGCTTCAAATCGGCCAGTTATAGCTGGTCCTGTTGAGGCCACAGCCATAGGGAATCTTCTCGTACAGATTCTTGCTGAAAATGGAAAAATTGATTTGCGCAGCGTGCGTTCAGTGGTTCGCGATAGTTTTGATCCAGTAACATATGAACCACAATCAGTTGCGGTTTGGCAAGAACGACTTACTCAATGTGCTGAACAATAATTGCTGTTGAGCGTCGTATTCGCGTGAGTGCAACTGCTTAAAGACGCAGTTGTGATACAACGGCAATGATTCCGGCTGTGAGGAGTAATACAGCGGTACTAATTGCAATTACAAGCCATTGGTAGGCAGCACGCTCAGTCTGTTCTTCAGCAAATTCAAGACTGTCCTTGAATTTGGCTAGAAACCGCGTGTTGCATTGGGGGCAAATCAGTTCTTCGTCGAGTAATGTTGCCGGGACCGAAATGATATGACTTGAAGGGCAGGAGATACGGTATTGCTGGACATGTGCATTCATGCTGCTCGATAGTTTGCGGCAGGGCGTTTGGTTACTTGTCCGTTCTCGACTTCCAGAATTGAGTCAGCAAGTGCGAGAGTGCTTGGTCTATGTGTGATCATAATCACCGTACGGTTTTCAACATAACGAGAAAGCGCTTCATGAATGAGCTCTTCACTAGCTACGTCGATCTGGCTGGTCGCTTCATCAAGAACAAGTATTTCAGCATTGCGAAGGAAGGCTCGAGCAAGTGCGATTCTTTGTCTTTGCCCACCGGAAAGGCGAAAGCCATTTGGCCCAACTTTAGTTTTATATCCTTCAGGAAATTCATCGATAAAGTCGTGAGCACGTGCTTTTCGGGCAGCTTCTTCGATTTCTTCCTCGGTAGCATCCCATCGGCCATATCGAATGTTGTAGAGAATCGTCTCGTTAAAAAGCTCTGTTTGCTGAGTGACTATAGCAATACGTCTTCGCAAATCCTTCACGGCTAATTCAGTGAGCGGTACGTTATCGAGTTCAACAGTACCTTCTGTGGGGTCGTAGAATCTACATATGAGATTAATCAGTGTGCTCTTCCCACCCCCGTTGGGCCCGACGATTGCAATTCGTTCACCAAAATTAATGGCCACATCGACATTGTTTAAAACTGTGTCGATTCCATCGTAAGAGAAAGAGACGTTCCGTAACGCAATCTCTCTATGAGGTGACGGAAGGCAGTATGGGTTTGATTTTTCTTTCAGCTTTGATGGTGTGTCGAGAAGTGGGTAAAGCGATTGTGCTCCAACAATTCCAACATTAATCCCAGTTATGACTCCAGACAGTTTTCTGACGGGGTCTGAAGCGCCAATAAGCATGCCGAAGAAGACCATGATCCCAGGAACAGTCATTGGCTGCTCAGTCATCGTTACACCAAAAATTTGAGTCTCTTTATTGATGACTAGCCACGCTCCAACGGCAATCGATGTTGCCACCATGCCAATACCGAGAACCTCAGTAATTGGGTTTGCAAGCGCGCGGTAAAAGTTATGACGTAGGCCTATCTTCATCATCTGTGTCGTACTATCTCGGAAACGTTGGCGTTCGAAAGGCTCCATGGTGTAGGCCTGAACAGTGAGTACATTATTCAGTGCCTCAAGCATGACGTGATGGAAGCCCAGAGCCTGTGAAAGAATGTTTTTTGATGCACTTCTCATTTTACGATTGAGCCAAACCATCATGAAGCCAACGACAGGCGCTAAGGTGAGGCAAGCCAGGGTTAACTGCCACGAAATACAAAAAGCGCCAGTGAGGCAGGCAATTATTTTGAGCGGTTCAGTGATAGCCCCACCAAAAGTGGTTGTAATTCCGCCTGATAGCATGTCCGCTGTGTGCGTTACCTGAGCCATAAAGCCAGCAGAACCCTGGTTCATGAACTGTGTTCGATCAAGTTCAAGGGCTTTGTTAAAAATCTTAACTCGAAGATCTCTCGAGATTCCCATGGCGACAAAGCTTACAAGCATTGTGCTGGTAAGTAGAAGGCAGTGTTTCAAAAATGTACTTATGACAATTAAGACAACAACCAAAAGTACAGTCTCGAAAGGATCACTTGGAAGATAGTTCTTGATCCATGGTTGCAATGCTTTCGCAGAGGCAAGGAGGGCCTCATCACCTTTGTCTTGAAGAGTAAGCGTATTGATCTTGTTTTGTAAGCTTTGCTGTGCTGCTTCTGGTATACCACCACCAGTCAGGCGATCACGGAGTTGCTGGATTTCTTGACCGTGACGCTCTAGTTTAATTTGGGCATCCGCTATTCTTTTTTCATTCCAGTTTTGTAGAGACTCACCGTTGAGTGTGACTTCGATGACTGGAAAAAGTGCTGCGATATTTGCACCCCACAGCCCGGCCACACCGGCAGAACAAAGAAATGCTGCAAGAAGCAGTGGCCAGCTTTTTGAAGCGTCACGAAGAGCACGAAGGAAATAGTTCATGAACTATGCTTGATATCTTGGGTAGGGGGACACGGTTGATAAAAAATTAATAAGTCGACGCCAGTTATTTCAGAAACTGTATGGAAGGATATTATTTCACTATCAAATTTATTCGTCTAAATGAGTTCGTTGAATCAACTCCTTTTGATGTTCTATGCGTCCATGGTGATCACGAAATGTCCGCGGCTTGCGCAAAGCCTTGATCTTGCCAAAACACCGTCACTAGGTGTGGAAGAGTAGTCTGTAAGACATGGGCAAAACAAGCCGAAAACAAGGCTCGTTTGGCCAATCAGAGGACTTTTTTTCGCTCTTTTGCTGCAAGAACTGTGTTTTCTAAAAGCATTGCAACAGTGAGAGGGCCAACGCCTCCAGGTACGGGGGATACCGCCTTTGCGACATCGACAACCCCGTTGTAGTCAACATCACCAACAAGTCGGCTTTTATCTCCGTCGGTGATACGATTGATGCCTACGTCGATCACAACTCCCCCTGGCTTTACCATGTCGGCGGTAATGAGTTGAGGAATACCAACAGCAGCTATAAGAATATCAGCCTGTCGCGTCATTGCTTTTAAATTGGAAGTATGACTGTGACATAGAGAGACAGTTGCATCTCCACCCGGTCCTCGATTGGCGAGAAGAAGTGCCAATGGCTTTCCAACTATGTCACTACGTCCAATAATGACAACATGTTTACCGCGAGTCTCGACGCCAGCATCAAGGATCATTCTTTGAACACCGGCGGCAGTACAAGGAATGAAGCGGGGCCGTCCTTGTGAAAGCAGCCCTGCGTTCTCTGCATGAAAACCATCAACGTCACGATTGGGTGGCACTGCA
>Ga0233432_10000403_pt1 | contig 41485 bp, 41 predicted proteins | sample SI_122_August201_6_FD_179870 | JGI IMG/M metagenome (GOLD analysis project Ga0233432, IMG submission 179870) | Seawater microbial communities from Saanich Inlet, British Columbia, Canada - SI_122_August2016_10_MG | ecosystem: Environmental > Aquatic > Marine > Inlet | place: Canada: British... | reverse complement strand
GCTTTGGCTTTTCTGAAATCAAAAATACCTTTAGAAGCTTTGACAATTTGGTCTATTCTTCCATGGTCAATATGGTTAAGGTAAAGTACCGCCCCCAGAGTTTGTCCTTGCTCTAATTCTCCTCTATGGACCTTGTAGTCTTCAGTACAGATATCGTACAATACCAAACATGGTTCGGCTATACTCTCTGGTTCTGTAAAATTGCAGCTTGAGAAAGTAATTGAAATAGAGATAATCCACACCAACAAGCCTACGACCTTACTCCATTTATTTTTCTTCATTTGTTTTTATCAACTTTCGTTTAGGGCTTTTACTACCCATTGTCTGCCCCAATTCCCCATCTCTTCCTCGGTCCATAGTTCTGGGAAAAAGATTCGTTTTTGAAAACGAGGGGGCAAGTATTTTTGCCAATTGGTACCTCCTGTTGCGTCTATATCACCCTCTTTAGATGACAAATAGCGTACCGCTGATTTGTAATGGACTAATGGCCAATTGACATTAACATTCAAATCTAATAAACGTAGCTGATGAATCAAGTCTTTATTTTGTTGGTCTTCAACACTCAATTGTTGATATTTTGCCATTAGATTTTTATCAGAAAAATCTTTAGCTCTTTGAATAAATTGAGCCATATATTTCTTTTCAAAATTTTCTAGCATTAAGGTTTTCTTACCCGTTTTTACATCTATAGCTCCATCTTTCCAATAAAAGTGCTGAGCCATTTCATCTATACTCGAATCCCTTAACCTTTCTCTTTCGTCATTGTGAGTGAGGTTGATAAGGTGTGTACATGAAATCTCTAGCAACCTGTATTGAGCGGATTGGAAGCCACTAGATGGAAGAAGCGACATTCTAAATTTTAGAAATTGTTCCTTCTCCATACCTTGTACCATTATACCAAAAGAAGAGGTTAGCACTTCAAAATAACTATTGATACGCTTTAGACGTTCTGTAAAAAAATCAGCTGAAAGGCTTTCGTTCCAACCCATATCTTGACCATCTTCAGACATCAACTTTCCATTATGGGCAATCTGATCAAGTTCTAACATAGCTAACTTAAAGTATAGCTCCGTAACTTGATGGTAAATAATAAAAATCTGTTCGTCTGGAAAGTCGGTTTTGGGATGCTGAAGACTGAGTAAAGTGTCTACATAGGTATAATCCCAATAGTGCAAAGGATTGGCATACAATAAGCCGTCCAAATAGGCAGGCAAATCTTGTCCTATAGAAGCATACTTGTTATCTAACTTTTCAATTTTATCTTTAATCTCTTTAGTCCATTCCATAATGATGTATTTTTTGAGGCAATTTGAGCATTAACTGCCTCTTAAATTATGCGATAAATCATATTACGATATTAACAATTTTCTTCGGAACAATAATAATTCGTTTGGGGTTTTTACCCTCCATATATTGTTTGGTTTTATCAAGTGCTAACACTTCTTTTTCTATTTCTTCTTTGCTCAAATCGGCATCCAATTCAAGGGTAAAACGCATTTTACCATTAAAAGAAATGGGGTATGTGAAGGCGTCCTCTTTTAAATGCTTTTCATCATAATTAGGCCAAGTGGTAAGAGTTATTGATTCTGAGTGTCCTAATTTTTCCCAAAGCTCTTCAGCAAAATGAGGGGCGTAGGGCGCTATCAAAACGAGCAAGTCGGTTAAAATTTGTCGCTTGTTGCAGTTCAAGTCATTCAACTCATTAACAGCAATCATCAAGGTGCTCACAACCGTGTTAAAAGCATGTCTATCGATGTCTTCAGTTACCTTTTTGATAGCTTTATGCAACGCTTTTAACTCATCTTTTGTTGGCTGGTCATCAGAAAGATGAAGCTCATTACTTTCATCGTGAGCTAATCGCCAAAACTTTCTTAAAAAATTGTGAACACCATTAATTCCTTTGGTATCCCAAGGCTTAAACTGCTCTAATGGCCCTAAAAACATTTCATACATTCTAAGAGTATCTGCGCCAAACTTTTCGACCAAATCATCGGGTGTCTGAACGTTATACTTAGACTTTGACATTTTTTCAACTTCAAAGCCACAAATGTATTTGCCTTCATCATTAAGAATGAATTCGGCATCCTTATATTCTTCTCTCCATTGTTTGAAGGCCTCAACGTCTAAAACATCGTTTTCTACCAAATCAATATCGACATGCATACGACTGGTTTTGTAGTCTTTTCTCTTGTCAAAACTGACAAAAGTATTACTGTCTTTGATACGATATACAAAATTAGAACGACCTAAAATCATACCTTGATTTATCATTTTCTTGAAAGGTTCATCAAAAGCAATAAAGCCTCTGTCGTACAAAAACTTAGTCCAAAAACGAGAATACAATAAATGACCGACAGCATGTTCTGCACCACCAATATATAAGTCTACCTGCCCCCAATAATCGGCCTTGGACTTTGAAACAAATTCTGTATCGTTCTGAGGGTCCATATATCTTAAGAAATACCACGACGAACCTGCCCAACCTGGCATAGTATTGCACTCCATTCTATCGCCTTCAAAAATATTCCAAGCTTCTTGTTTAGCTCTAGCTAATGGTGGGTCACCATCTTCGGTTGGCAAATATTTATCTACTTCTGGAAGCTCAACACAAGTGTTGTCGGAGATAAGTTTAGGCGTATCATTTTCGTAATAAACTGGAAAAGGTTCTCCCCAATACCTTTGTCGGCTAAATATAGCATCTCTCAATCTATAGTTTATTTTTCCTTTGCCAATTTCTTTTTTCTCAATGGCTGATATGGCTTTGTGAATAGCCTCATTGACAGACAAACCCGAAAGAAAATCAGAATGGTCAATGATGGCTGACTTATCGTCATTAGCTCCTTGGCTAATATCTGTATCTCTAAAAATATTTTTTATTTCAATACCGAAATTATTGGCAAAATCCCAATCCCTTTGATCTCCACAAGGAACGGCCATTACGGCGCCAGTGCCATAAGATGCTAGAACATAATCGCCAATCCAAATAGGGATTTTTTCATTAGAAAAAGGGTGTGTAGCATACGCGCCTGTAAACGCACCCGTTACACTTTTCACATCCGATTGTCTATCCCTTTCAGACTTTAAAGCCGCTTGTTGGCAATAGGCTTCGATTTCTTCTTTTTGGTCGGCTGTTGTAATCGTATCTACTAGCTGATGTTCAGGGGCTAAAACCATAAAAGTAACACCATATATAGTGTCTGGTCTAGTAGTAAATACTTCTATCTGCTCATCACTATTTTCTATAGAAAAACTTAGCGATGCTCCTTTAGACTTACCAATCCAATTGCGTTGTATTTCCTTGATAGAGTCGTTCCAATCTACGGTTTCCAAACCTTCGAGAAGACGCTCAGCATATGCCGTTATACGCATAGACCATTGTTTCATAAGCTTTTGTTCAACAGGAAAATTTCCTCTTTCTGAACGTCCATCTTTGACCTCATCATTAGCCAAAACTGTTCCTAAGCCCTCACACCAATTTACCCAAGTTTCAGATAAAAAAGTCAGCCTATATTTTAATAAAATGGCTTGCTGTTCCTCTTCACTCCATGCCTTCCATTGTTCAGCTGTAAAGAGCGGTGTATCTTCATCGCATGGCGATTGTACCAATGTATTTCCGTTACGCTCCAGTTCATCAATCAGTTCTGATATAGGCAAAGCCTTATTGTCAATATTGCAATAATAGGAGTTGAATAATTGCTTAAAAATCCACTGTGTCCACTTATAATAGTTGGGTTCTGATGTGCGAATTTCTCTACTCCAATCAAAAGAAAAACCAATTTTGTCAAGTTGCTCTCTGTAGCGATTAATGTTATTTTGAGTTGTAATAGCAGGATGTTGTCCGGTTTGTATAGCATACTGTTCTGCTGGCAAACCAAAAGAATCGTAGCCCATAGGATGCAGAACATTAAAGCCGTTATGGCGTTTGTATCGAGCGTATATGTCCGAAGCTATATAGCCCAAAGGGTGACCAACATGTAGGCCTGCTCCTGAAGGATATGGAAACATATCTAACACATAAAACTTAGGCTTATCTTTATCTTCGACAACTTTATAGGTTTGCCACTCCCTCCATCGGTCTTGCCATTTTTGCTCAATGCGATTAAAATCGTAATCCATTCTTAAAATATTTTGATAGCAAAGTTAAGCAATCGTCACAACTAAGCACTAAAAATTATTACCTTAGCAAACGTAATGAAACAAGCTCAAGAAAGACATATAAAACGTAAGCTTAGAACTTCTTCTTTGTCTACAATGCTAAGTATATCTTTAGTTTTGCTAATGTTAGGTAGTATGGGGTTTATATACCTCAACACACATCGCTTAACGAATTACATTAAAGAAAATGTAGGCTTCACACTTATACTTCAAGAAAATATCAAAAAAGTCGATCGTCTTCAGCTTCAAAAAAGCTTAGATGCTTCACCACAAGTAAAAAGCACTGAATTTGTCAGTAAAGAAGATGCTGCCAAAATTTTAGAAAGCGATTTAGGTGAGGATTTTATTAGCTTTCTTGGTTTTAACCCATTGTCTGCTTCAATTGACGTATATATGAATGCCGAATATGCCAACGAAAAAAATATTGACGTATTGGAATCCGATTTGCAAAAAAACCCAATAATCAAAGAGATCATAATACAAAAAGACCTGATAGCAGCCATAAATTCCAATGTTAGTAAACTTAGTATGATTTTAATTTCATTCTGCTCATTACTATTAATTGTCGCTATCGCTTTAATAAATAACACCATACGGCTTACGGTTTACTCACAACGCTTTACTATTCAGTCTATGAAACTAGTAGGCGCCACCAACGCTTTTATAAGAAAACCATTTTTGAGAAATGGGGTTCTCCAAGGTGTTTTTTCTGCTCTAATAGGGATAGTATTTTTAATAATAGCCTTATTTAGTTTACACAAAGAAATGCCTGAACTATTATTACTTGAAGATATGCCAACAATTGGAATTATCTTTATTAGCATACTTATTTTTGGAGTGCTAATAAGTACTTTAGTCACTAATTTTTCTGTTGGCAAATACCTTAAAATGAACGAAAACGATTTATATCATTAAAACTATGGAATTCAATTTTGGAAAAAGAAATTATCAACTCATGATATTAGGGGTTTTACTCATCGTAACTGGTTATATATTGATGAGTGGAGGAAAATCAGAAGACCCTAATGTATTTAGCGACGCTATCTTTAGCTTTAGAAGAATGACTCTGTCAGTCATCTTTTTAATCGTTGGATTGGTAATTGAAGTATTCGCTATTTTACATAAAGCAAAAGATGAGTAGTATTCTTGCAGCTATCCTTTTGGGAATTATACAAGGGCTTACCGAATTCTTACCCGTTAGTAGTAGCGGACATCTTGAAATTACAACCTTTATTTTGGAGCGTTTTGGTAGTCAAGGCTTACCAGAAGAAAATATTTTAATGACCGTTGTGTTACACGCTGCAACAGCACTAAGTACCCTCTTTATCTTTAGAGATGAAGTGGCTCAAATTTTCAAAGGATTATTACAATTTAAATGGAACGAGGAGTTTCGGTTTTCTTTAAAAATCGTCATCTCAATGATTCCTGCTGCATTAGTTGGTGTACTTTTTGAAGAACAGATAGACGCGCTTTTCGGTGGTAGAATATTACTCGTCGGCAGTATGCTAATCATTACAGGGCTTTTATTATTTATTGCGGATAAAGCTAAAAACACCACTAAATCGGTGAATTTTAGTCAGTCATTGATTATCGGTATTGCTCAAGCTATTGCAATACTGCCAGGAATTTCAAGGTCTGGAGCTACTATTTCTACTTCTGTATTATTAGGCATAGACCGAGAAAAAGCAGCACGATTTTCTTTTCTTATGGTAGTACCCTTAATATTTGGCAAAATGGCAAAAGATATTTTAAATGGCGAAATAGCTACTGAAAGTGCTTCTTTTATTCCATTAATAGTCGGTTTTATTGCTGCTTTCCTAACTGGATTAATTGCATGTAAGTGGATGATTTCTCTTGTAAAGAAAAGTCAACTCAAGTATTTTTCTTACTACTGTTTTTCAATAGGGCTTATCGCTATACTTTTTACTTCCCTGTAAAATGATTGATTACATAGAGGGGAAAGTACTACTGATTAATAAGCCGCTTCGATGGACCTCTTTTGATGTAGTCAAAAAAATACGCAACACTTTGCGCACAGCTCTTAATATCAAAAAAATTAAGGTCGGACATGCAGGAACACTAGATCCATTAGCCGATGGTTTACTCATAGTATGTGCTGGAAAATTCACCAAACGCATCAATGAGTTTCAAGGTCAAGAAAAAGAATATGTAGCTGAATTTACTCTAGGTGCTACTACTCCGTCTTATGACTTAGAAACAGAAATTGATCAAACGTTTGAATACAACCACATTAGCGAAGAAATGCTTAAGTCAGCAGCGAAATCACTAACAGGTGACATTATGCAAACACCCCCTATTTATTCGGCTATTAAACAAGATGGCAAACGGCTATATGAACACGCCAGAAAGGGTGAGGAGGTAAAGATTAAAGAACGAATGGTTCATGTTTCAGTATTTGAAATAGAAAAGGTAGAGATGCCAAAGGTCAATGTGAGAATTGTCTGTAGTAAAGGTACATATATACGCTCGCTAGCACAGTCATTTGGAAAAATACTGAATAGTGGAGCGCACCTAAGTCAGCTAAGACGAACTAGAATTGGCATGTTGGAACTCAGTCAAGCAATTGAAATTCAAGAGTTTATAGACTCTTTTTCTGACACAAATAATCGATTATCTGAACATTAATTTAGTATATTTGCGCACTTTTTTACTAAGAATATAAGAACATCATGATAAAAAGAAAGCTCTCACAATTTAATTTTGAATTACCAGAAGAACTTTTAGCAGAAAGACCTGCTTACAACCGAGATGAGTCTCGACTAATGGTAGTCGACAGAAAAACGGGTAACATTGAACACCGATTATTCAAAGACTTAGTTGACTATTTCGATGAAGGTGATGTAATGATTTTCAACGATACTAAAGTTTTTCCAGCTCGAATGTATGGAAACAAAGAAAAGACTGGTGCTAGAATTGAAGTCTTTTTATTAAGAGAATTAAATAAAGAAAACCTATTGTGGGATGTATTGGTAGATCCTGCTCGTAAAATAAGAATAGGTAATAAATTATACTTTGGAAATGACGATAGCCTAGTGGCTGAAGTAATAGACAACACCACTTCTAGAGGTAGAACCCTTCGTTTTCTTTATGATGGTAGTTATGAGGAGTTTAGAGAAAAACTAAATGAACTTGGCGAAACACCATTACCAAAATATATGAAAAGAGAGCCTGACGCTGAAGACGAAGAACGTTATCAAACGATTTACGCTAAAACTGAAGGTGCTGTAGCAGCTCCTACGGCTGGTTTGCACTTTAGTCGTGAGCTTATGAAAAGGTTAGAAATTAAAGGTTTAGAATTCGCTAACCTTACCCTTCATATTGGTCTAGGAACATTTAGAGCTGTTGAAGTAGAAGACTTGAGTAAACACAAAATGGACTCTGAAGAGGTTATCATTAGTGAAGAAACATCTGATATTATCAATACTGGAATTAAAGAAAAAAGAAGAATCTGTGCTGTTGGCACAACGTCAATGAGAGCTATTGAAACTTCGGTAACTACTCAAGGGCTAATGACTCCATTCACTGGCTGGACTAATAAATTCATTTACCCTCCTTATGATTTCAGTATTGCTAATTGTATGATCACCAATTTACATACTCCAAAATCTACACTATTGATGATGGTAAGTGCTTTTGGTGGCCACGACCTAATAATGAACGCATACGAAGAAGCTATTAAGGAGAAATACAATTTCTTCACTTATGGTGATGCTATGCTGATACTATAAAAGTGAAACAATATATAATCATAGTTGCTGGGGGTAGCGGAAGCCGAATGGGTTCTACTATCCCTAAGCAGTTTTTAGACCTTAACTCTAAACCCATTTTGATGCATACCATTAATAAAATGCACCAGAGTTTGGAAGGTTCTGAAATCATATTAGCATTACCGAAGTCGGAGTTTGGTACTTGGAAAAGTCTATGTCAACAACACCAATTTGATATTAGCCATCAGCTAGTAGAAGGGGGTAACACGCGCTTTAAATCGGTAAAAAACGCTTTGCAAAAAATAAGTGAGAAATCGGTTATTGCCGTTCATGATGGTGTTCGACCGCTTGTTAAAGAAAGTGTTGTTAAGCAATGTATGCAAACCGCAAAAGATAAAGGAGCTACTATACCCGTTTTAGAAATTGAAGAAAGTTTAAGGCAAAAAACTGATCATGGTAGCACTGTTGTAAATAGAGACGATTACCTCATCGTTCAAACACCACAATGTTTTACTAGCGAAATATTACTTGAAGCCTATCAACAAAAATATACCCCTTCATTTACAGATGACGCATCTGTCGTTGAGGCTATGGGTATAGAAGTGCAGCTCATACAAGGCAATAAAGAAAATATCAAAATCACGACTCAAGAAGACTTAAAAATAGCAGAGATATATACCTCTCTCTAGTGTATATTCTGTCAAAATAATTTAACCACTTGACTGTCTTGTGTAAGCTTTCCGTTCACTATATGGTTAATGTGGTTTATGCCTGGAGTTTTCCCCTTCTGAAAAGTGCCAAGTGCAGCAAGGTCAAGAAATTCAGCACCATTTTTACAAGCCCACTCAATCAACAATTCTAAAGGAACAAAAGGTTGAATTGTTTTCATTTCTTCCAAAATACAAAGCGTATCGTTTGAGGCTAAACTATCTGTGCCAATTGTCATCTTTGCTTTAGAGTCTATGAACTGCTGATAGTTAGGCAATTGATTTTCTATGTACAAATTAGCTTTGGGACAAGTACACCAAAACAAATTATTATAGTTGGATAATGCCTCATGTAAATCTTGTTTAGATGTAAACGTATTATGCACCAACAAAGTAGGAGCATGTGGCAATAGTGGAAGTGTGCTTTGAAGAGCGGTTTTGCCTGTATATTTGAAAAAATCTTTAGCAATAAGCTGTGACAGTAAATCGCCTGTTCCGTTTAAAAACATCTCATCCTCAGTATTGGTTTCTTGACTGTGTATGCTGATTTTTTCGCCTTTATTATGTTTTTTTATCTTTTCTAAAAGTGGTAGAGAAACCGAGTAATTGGCATGAGGAGTTAAAGAGTTTGGAGTATTACATTGTTTACTCAGTTGAAGTCCCCTTTCAAAGACCTCATCGGCTCTACTAGGATTTGAAGCAAATAATTCTATGAACGAATAGTAAAACATCAAACTTCTTTCTTTGACTTGAAAAGTATCGGCTGTATTGCATATATCAGCAACAGCAACAATACCACGTTCATACATTTGTTTATCGGCTATTTTCATAGCTTGTAATTTCACTTGTCTATCTGCCTTTCTTATTTGACCTATAGAATTGATAAAATGAGGTAATCCTGTTTTTTGGGCCAACTCACCTCGCAAATGCGACAACTCTAAATGGCAGTGCGTATTGATAAAGCCGGGGCAAATCGCTCCTTTATAATATTCTAATTTATGGGACTCTATTTGACGTTTGTCATCTAGTATATCCATTATTTTACCCTCATCATTTATGACAAGGACGCCATCTGAAATAGGGCTTGAATAAGCCGTCAAAATGATATCTGAAGTTAAGTAGCGCATAGAGCGTACAAAGATAGTATCTTTGTACGCTCTATGTCTTTAGATAAAAAAAATATTCGCGCACTGACCTTAATTGAACTTAAGGACTTTTTCGAACAAAATAATAAGCCTACTTTCAGAGCAAAACAGGTTTATGAATGGCTATGGAAAAAATCTGTTTCTTCATTTGAAGAAATGCGTAATGTTTCCAAAGAGACCATACAATTATTAGATAACCATTTTGTAATTCAACATGCAAAGATTACAGAATCTCAAAAAAGTGAGGATCGTACTATAAAATCTGCTTTTGGCTTATACGACAATAACAATGTTGAGGGAGTGCTAATCCCAACAAAAAGTAGGATGACCGCTTGTATCTCCTCGCAGGTAGGTTGTAGTTTAACATGTAAATTTTGCGCTACTGGAAAATTAGATCGATTGAGAAATTTAAATGCCGATGAAATTTACGACCAAGTTTTTATGTTAAACCAACAGGCTCTCAACAACTATAACCAAAGGTTAAGTAACATCGTTTACATGGGTATGGGAGAGCCCCTATTGAATTATAGGAATGTTTTAGAATCTATTGAAAAAATCACCTCCACAGATGGGCTTGCAATGTCGCCAAAGCGAATTACCGTTTCAACGGCTGGAATAGCAAAACTGATTAAAAAGCTAGGTGATGATGAGGTAAAATTCAACCTCGCACTATCTTTGCACGCTGCCAACGATGAAAAGCGAGATTATATTATGCCCATCAATGAACAAAACTCACTAGATGCCCTTAAAGAAGCCATCATTTATTTTTACCAAAAAACAGAAACACGAGTCACTTACGAATACATCATTTTCAAAAACTTTAATGATGAGCTTAGTGACGCCCAAGAGCTTGCCGAATTTGCCAAAATAACTCCATGTAAAATTAATATCATAGAATATAACCCCATAGACGATGGCGAATTTCAACAAGCCAAAAGAGAAAAGGTAGATGCTTTTGTAAATTATCTAGAGAGTAAAAATCTCATTGTAAATGTGAGAAGAAGTCGAGGCAAAGACATAGATGCAGCATGCGGTCAATTGGCTAATAAACTCGTAAAATCCTAGTATCTTTGTACCTCCTCTAAAAACAGTAAATGAACACTATAAGAGAGATTAAAAAACCCATTCAGCAAGAGATGCTCTTGTTTGAAAAGAAATTTAAAAGCTCCCTGAATAGCAATGTTCCTCTTTTAGATAAAATCTTACACTATATCGTAAAACGGAAAGGGAAACAGATGCGCCCCATGTTTGTTTTTTTAAGCGGTAAGCTTTTTGGTGATGTCAACGAAAGTAGTTTTAGAGCTGCATCCCTTATTGAACTTCTACATACCGCAACATTAGTACACGATGACGTCATTGACGACGCTAATATGCGAAGAGGATTTTTCTCCATCAATGCACTTTGGAAAAACAAAATTGCCGTACTTGTTGGGGATTATCTCCTATCTCAAGGGCTGTTAATGTCATTAGAAAACCAAGAGTACGATTTACTTCAAATTGTATCGAAGGCAGTAAAAGAAATGAGTGAAGGAGAGCTTTTACAAATCGAAAAAGCTCGTAAACTTGATATTGAAGAAGACGTTTACTTTGAAATTATTAGACAAAAAACGGCGACACTCATCGCTGCATGTTGTGCTTGTGGTGCCGTCGCTGCTAATCAAGATAAAGAAACCGTTGAACGTATGCGAAAATTTGGAGAACTCATCGGCATTGCTTTTCAAATGAAGGACGATTTATTTGATTACTACAACGAAGATCTTATCGGGAAGCCAACAGGTATTGATATCAAAGAACAAAAGATGACCTTACCTTTGATTTATACCTTAAAAAATAGTGACAAAAAGCAAAAGAAATTTATAATTCAAACCGTAAAGAATCACAATACTAATAGTGAGCGTGTCGCTGAAGTATTAGATATAGTTAAAAGAAGTGGAGGGATTGATTATACTATTGACAAAATGAAATCCTACCAAAAGGAAGCTCTACAATTGTTGAAAACTTTTGATGACAATGAAAGCCGAAAGTCTCTAGAACTTTTAGTAAATTTCGTCATCGAAAGAAAGAAATGATTCCAAAAGAAACCATAGATACCATTTTTGAAACCGCTCGAATAGAAGAGGTTGTTGGAGATTTTGTTACCCTCAAAAAAAGAGGAGCAAATATGCTTGGGAACTGCCCCTTTCACGATGAAAAAACCCCTTCTTTTACGGTTTCACCAACAAAAGGCATTTATAAATGTTTTGGATGTGGTAAAGGCGGACATGCTGTAAACTTTGTAATGGAGATTGATCAGCTAAGCTATCCAGAAGCGCTGAAGTACCTTGCCAAAAAGTACAATATTGAAGTTCAAGAAGAGGAACAAACGCCAGAACAAATAGAGAAAGCCAACGCAAGAGAAAGTTTATTTATCGTTAACTCATACGCTAAAGACTACTTTCAAGATAGTTTAAATAAATCTATTGAAGGCAAAGCGGTTGGCTTGAGCTATTTTAAGGAAAGAGATGTTTCAGTGGAAATGATTGATAAATTTCAATTAGGCTATAACCCCGATAATTGGGATGCGTTTACAAAGTCTGCATTAGAAGCCTCTTACAAAAAAGAGTTTTTAGAAAAAACAGGCCTTAGCATATTTAAAGATGATAAGGCATTCGATCGGTTTAAAGGTCGTATAATATTTCCTATTCATAGTATCTCGGGTCGAATTGTAGGTTTTGGAGGAAGGACATTAAAAAAAGACGATAAAGCAAAGTACCTCAACTCGCCAGAAAGTGAAATCTATCACAAGAGTAAAGTCTTGTATGGGATATACTTCTCTAAATCGGCCATAGTAAAAAATGACAACTGCTTAATTGTTGAAGGATATACAGATGTTATATCCATGCATCAGTCAGGTATTGAAAATGTCGTTGCATCTTCTGGAACAGCACTGGGCACAGAACAAATTAAACTAATAGGGCGATACACCAAAAACATTACACTACTATTCGACTCAGATAACGCAGGGATTAAGGCCGCTACAAAAGCTATTGACCTTATCCTTGCTGAAAGCATGACTGTCAAAATAGCTCTTTTACCTGAAGGTGAAGACCCAGACAGCTATGCTAAAAAATTCGGTGGCGAGGGATTAACTCATTTCATCAACAAAAACTCTAAAGACTTTGTAGAATTTAAAATTGCCCTATTAGACGAAAAAAGCAAAAATGACCCTATAAAAAAGGTAAGCCTCATAAACAATATTATGCTGTCAATAGCCCTAATACCAGATGGTATTACACGTGAAGTTTATATTGATAAGTGCAGCAAGTTATTAGAGGTAGGAAAAGCAGAGCTAGAAAACAAAGTCCATGAATTAATCCATAAGACCAAGCCTGTAAAAAAAGCAGAAAGGCAAACTGCTAAAAAGATTGAGCAAACACAAACTGTTACTAAAGATAAGGCCAAGTCTGAGTTTCAAGAGAAAGATATTATCCGATTTATGTTACAGTACGGCCATTACTTTTTAAACTTCGAAAACACGGATAATAATAGCGAAGAGAATAAAGTATATGTTGTTCACTATATCATTTCAGAATTTAGAAATCAAAAGGTTTTTTCAAATCCGAATTACAGCTTGATTTTTAATACCTTCGAAGAAGCTCTTAGCCAGGGTGAGCTGCTAACAGAAGAGTACTTTACTCAACATAAAGACCCTGAGATTTCTCAAGTTGCTGTTGATATTATTAGCAATGAACATGCTATAAGCCAAAAATGGAAAGAACATGGCATTTATACTGAAACCGAAGAAATGCAGTTAAAGAAAGCGGTTGATACGGCCATTTATTCTCTCAAAATAGCCAAAATTGTTGAGCGCATTGAAGTTAAAACCACTGAACTAGCAAATGGTAGTGAGAATGATGAAAAGCTACTCGTAGAAATTAACGACATGCTAACAATTAAAAGAGAAATCTCTGCAAAACTAGGTAGAATTGTACTAGGATAAAGTGTCTTTTCTAAGGTCTTTTATCCTTAACTGCAAGTTTGTTGTACCGTTCCATTCGTTTAAATCCATAACAAAGCAAACATCAAAACTCTGCTTATCCTGAACCATAGGAAAGCGATCAGACATACCAAAACCAATTCCATCTAAAGTTTTTGAATTATCCGAATCTGTTAAAGCTAGTTTAAGGTGGTTTTTTTCTTGACCTATCAATCGTCCAGTGCCATTGTCAATCATTCCTTTTACCATAAAAACAGGCCTACTATTAGCAGGTCCAAATGGTGCCATTTGTTCAATTATTCGGTAGGTTTTCTTATTAATGTCAGCAATAGACATTTCGAGATCTATACTGATCTTTGGTGTTAGCATCTCCGAGGTTATAGTTTCGCTAACAACCTGTTCAAATTGCTTAATAAAGGCCTCCAGATTTTCTTTTTTTAACGTTAATCCGGCAGCATACTTATGCCCCCCAAACTGTTCCAATAAATTGGAACAAGAATCAATAGCATTATATACATCAAATCCACTTACCGAACGAGCTGAACCAGTAAGCTTACCATGACTTTCAGTCAAGACAATCGTTGGTCTATAATGAGTTTCTATCAGTCGAGAAGCTACAATGCCTACGACTCCTTTATGCCATTTTTCACTAAAAACAACAGTTGTTTTAGCATTAGGAACAATCTTTTCTAAGGCTTCTTTTGTTATGTTTTGGTCTAGTTCTTTTCGAGTTAAATTATGCTTATCAATATATTCTGCCTTTACTTTTGCTTGTGAAAAGTCTTCTTGTACTAACAATTCAACAGCTTTATTTCCATGTTCTATTCTACCGGCAGCATTGATTCTTGGTGCCAAACCAAATACAACATCGGAAATATTGAATATCTCTTTTCTGTTAGCAACAGTCATTAAGGCTTTAAGCCCAATTCTTGGATTAGAATTAAGTTGTTGTAAACCGTAAAACGCTAACACTCTGTTCTCATCAATGATAGGAACTATATCAGCCGCAATACTTACCACCACTAAATCCAATAATGGTATAAGGTCTTCAAACGGTAAATTGAAATACTGATGATATGCTTGTGCTAATTTAAATCCTACTCCACATCCACAAAGTTCTTTAAAAGGATAATTGCAATCCATTCTTTTAGGATCTAAAACAGCTAATGCCGAGGGTAGTTTTTCACCTGGTCTATGGTGATCACATATTATAAAATCTATGCCTTGATCTTTGGCGTATGCCACTTTTTCAACGGCTTTAATACCGCAGTCTAAGCATACAATCAAAGTAAATCCATTGCTTTTAGCATAATCAATTCCTTTATAAGAAACGCCATAACCTTCTTCGTATCTATCAGGTATATAATACTCTACATGAGAGCATTTGTTCTTTAAAAAAAGATACATTAAAGATACGGCAGTAGTTCCATCGACATCGTAATCGCCATAGACTAGAACTTTTTCATTACCGCTGATAGCAGTGTGCAACCTGTTAACAGCCAAATCCATATCCTTCATTAAAAAAGGATCATTAAGGTCTGATAATTGGGGTCTAAAAAATTGTTTAGCCTCTTCGAAAGTATTAATTCCCCTTTGCGCAAGTAAAGTAGCAATGATAGGCGCAACACCTAAGCTCTCTTGGAGGGAAGAAACTACCTTGGCATCAGGAGTAGGTTTTAACGTCCATAAGTTTTCCATATTACTTACTTAAAATATGTGTTTGAGTAAGTACAGAGTGCTTATGGATAAGCTCAAACAATTCGCCAATCATCTGAGGGTCTAAATTGCTGCCTTCGCCCCAATCTTTTCTTGATTTAAGTATTTCAAACCAACGTTCTATCTGAAGAATAGTAACCGCATTTTCTTTTTTGTAGCGACCTATCTCCCTAACTATCTCTGTTCGCTGACCAACAATGTCAACCAACTTTTTATCGATAGAGTCTATTTCCAAACGTAATTTGTTTAGTAATGTCCTAAACTCTGTATTTGTATTCGTTGAAGTTCGTAAAATTAGATTGTCTAACAAAAGACCTAATTCCACAGGTGTAATTTGTTGTTGTGCATCGCTAAGAGCTACAGAAGGATTGTGATGTGTTTCTATCATGAGTCCATCCATGTTTAAGTCCATCGCTGTTTGAGATACTTCGCCCAACATTTGTGGTGTTCCTGATATGTGACTGGGGTCGCAGATAATAGGTAAATCAGGAATTAAACGCTTAAGTTTAATGGGGATTTCCCATTTCGGCTCATTCCTAAATGCTGATTTCTCTAAAGTGAAAAAACCACGATGAATAGCCGATAATTGAGTCAATCCAACTTGATTAAGTCGTTCAATTGCCCCCATCCATAAACTCAACTCTGGGTGTAATGGATTTTTAACCATCACATTTATATCAACACCTCTCAAAGACTCGGCAATCTCTTGAACGTAAAAGGGATTTACTGTAGTTCTTGCTCCCAACCACAATACGTCTATATCGGCTTTTAAACAGGCTTCTACGTGTTGAGCGTTAGCAACTTCCGTAGCTACTTTTAATGACGTTTTCTGCTTAATAACTTTCAACCATTCTAAAGCCTTTTCTCCTACACCTTCAAATGAATTAGGTCGAGTACGAGGTTTCCATACACCTGCTCTAAAAATTGTCGCTTTTCCTTCTAATCCTTGGGCTGTCGTTAAAAGTTGCTCTTGGCTTTCAGCACTACAAGGACCAGCAATAATAAGTGGTTTAGTAAATTCTTGTTTTTTTATCTCCATCATTTTAATCCTTCCAATACAATCACAAACTCTCCTTTAGGTTCTTTGGCATCGAAGTGAGCCAACACATCAGAAACACTTCCTCGAACTGTTTCTTCAAATTTCTTGCTAATTTCTCTTGAGACAGAAACCTGCCTATCTTCTCCCATATATTCTATAAATTGCTCAAGAGTTTTTTTAACTCTGTAAGGCGACTCATAAAAGACCATAGTTTTTGTTTCTTCTGCCAAAGCTTTTAATCGTGTTTGCCTACCTTTCTTTTGAGGTAAAAACCCTTCGAAAGTAAACTTATCGCAAGGCAATCCAGAATTTACTAAAGCGGGAACAAAAGCAGTAGCGCCAGGCAAACAATCGATCTCTATATCGTTTTTAATACACTCCCTTACTAGTAAAAAACCAGGGTCTGAAATAGCAGGTGTCCCTGCATCGGTAATCAAAGCAATCGTATTCCCATTAAGAATTTCACCTACCCATTTCTCAACCGTTTTGTGTTCATTATGCATATGGTGAGAACGCATAGGAGTAGAAATATTGTAATGGGCCATTAATTTAGCGCTAGTACGTGTGTCCTCAGCTAATATGAGATTTGATTCTTCTAAGATACGAACTGCTCTGAAGGTAAAGTCTTCTAAATTTCCAATAGGTGTTGGGACTACAAACAATTTTGCCATTACACAAATTTAAAAGAAAATAGGGTAAAACTCCATCTCTGGACTGATTAACAGCGCTGGAGCAGGTACTTTTATATAATTAAGCCAATGTTTTACCTTTTTTGCTGTTGGTGTATCCCATCTTTTTAGGACTTGCTTTAAATCATAATCTAAAGCAATGTATATTTCATTATTTCCACCAACTTTTGTTTTACCAGGCGTAAGGTATTGGGTATCATCTAGTCCAAACCCAACAGATATACCGACATCAATATTTTTATCTTTTAGTGGATATACCGTCATCCAATAAGTTTGGTTTACATAGTCGTCTTGATAAGCGTGCGGATGTGGTGGTGCCCATGGTTTTTGTTCTATCCCCAAATCCCAATAATGATTACTCCTTTTATAATAACTCATCTTAAAATCTATGTATTTCATGGGCTTACAATACCTTTCAGCAACAGGCACTAAAGCCCCTAGTGAGCCCGTACCAAAATCCCACAGACTAAAACCCCAATATGGAGCATAGGCATCTTTCATCTCAATAGCCAATTGAATAAATGAACCCATAGCCGCACCATACAAATACGATTTCTTTTCGTTTAAACCCGCCCACTTAAGGTTGGAATGAAAAAAATCTGCCACAAGAACACCCCCAAAAAAATGACCTCCTTTATCAATATTTTTAGCATACCTAAGGTCAGTACCATCGTCAAAGTGAAAGGCAGTAGACTGATCACTCCACCAAGAATTTTGCACATAAATATAAGATCCGCCCAAAACAGAGGCGCCACTAGCTAAAACAATACCTAACCGATAGGGGTTTACTCGAGAAGAATCTGCCTGTGAATACGCAGAAAAAGTACTGCTAAAAGCGAAAAGAATAAGAAGAAAATAATTTCTCATAGTATAGATGTAAATCAATGCTTACATTTGTTTACAAAGTTAATCGAATGTTTTTAGAAAAGAATAAAATTAGAAAAGGAAGTATTGAGGTCATTTGTGGTTCTATGTTCTCAGGAAAAACAGAAGAATTAATACGAAGACTTGGGCGTGCTAAAATAGCAAAACAGAATGTTATAATCTGTAAACCATCTATTGAAGACAGGTACGATAAAGATAAAGTGGTATCTCATAATATGAGAGCGATTGATTGTGTTGCTGTTGCCGATGCTAATGATATTATGGAGTTATGTAAGGATAAAGAAGTTGTAGGGATTGATGAAGCACAATTTTTCAATAACAACTTAGTTGATGTATGTAACCGATTAGCAAATCAAGGAATACGTGTAATCATCGCAGCTTTAGACATGGACTATGAAGGAAATCCTTTTGAGCCCATTCCTCAGCTAATGTCTATTGCCGAAGACGTAACTAAAGTACGAGCGATATGTATTCAATGTGGCGATTTAGCCAATTATTCGTACAGAATAGTTGATAAAGGGGAACAAATATTATTAGGAGAAAAGAACGAGTACGAAGCACGTTGCAGAAATTGTTTTAGTAAATAATGGCCAATACCCACGAAACCATATTGCATATCAACCTCAACACCCTTGAGGATAACTTTAACTTTCTTAAAAGTAAACTATCTGATGGCGTAAAAACCATTGCTGTGGTTAAAGCTTTTGCATATGGCTTGGGTGATATAGAAATTTCAAAACATCTTGAGAAATTAGGTGTTTATGCTTTTTGGGTAGCAGACTTTGAAGAAGGCGTACAGCTAAGAAAAGAAGGAATAACAAAACCTATAATTGTAGCTAACCCTGGCTTTAAAAGCTTAGATACTATCATAAAATATAAATTAGAGCCTGTTTTATTCAACCACAGACTTCTTGACTTATATGCAAACTGTAAGGACAAAATTTCTGTTCATATAAAGTTCAACACAGGAATGAATAGGTACGGTTTTGATAAAAGTGATTTAAACGATCTAATCTATAAACTTAACAAAAACCCCCAGCTTCACATAGAAAGTGTCTGTTCGCATTTATCATCTTCTAATGATCTCTCTAAAGATGAATCTAGTAAAAAGCAGATGGATATATTTAAAACCATCTGTCAAGACTTAGAAAGTGCTTTAGGTAAAAACATACCGTCGCATATAATGAATAGTAATGGTGCAATCCGTTTTAGCACTAATTCTAACGAATGGGTAAGAATGGGAATTGCTTTATATGGTGGCTTAGAACACCCTAATCTGACACAAATATTTAGCTTAAAAAGTGTGGTCAGTCAAATAAGATTTATTGAAAAAGGACAAAGTGTAGGATATCAAAGTTCATTTATTGCAGAAAAAGATATGCACATTGCAATTATTCCGGTAGGGTATGCTGATGGACTGAATCGCAAACTAGGAAATCAAAATGGGCAAGTTTTTATTAAGGATACTGCATGTAGAATAATCGGTGATATTAGTATGGATAGCTTTATTGCTGATATTTCTAATGTAAATGCAAAAGAAGGTGAAACAGTTACTATTTTTAGTCCAAAATATAGCGTGTCTAAATTAGCTAACGACCTAGATACTATCCCTTACGAAATTATGGCCACTCTTAACAGAAGGATTAAACGTGTTTACTTGAAAGAGTAAAAGGAAAAAACAAAAGAAAGATAACAATATAAAACAGCTGTATTGTGATTTTGAAAATAGGAGTCAGATAACATTATTACCAAAAAGACAAAAGGGAAAATCATTCTAAAGTATCCTTGATTTAAGGACTTGTAGGCTTTTAACTGAAAAAAGAAAATCGATAAAAACACTAATAAGCCTATAAGACCAATCTCAAACCAAATGAAAAGGTAATTGTTATGAGGTGTCTTGTGCTCATCAGCAAGAATTCTATTAGCGTGCTCACTAATAGAAGAAAACTCCTCTACAAAGCTTCCGGTTCCATAGCCTAATATTGGCTTTTCTTTTATTTTATCAAGCGAATAATTTAAAAGGTAATAACGTGTGTTTAAATTATTAGCCTTATGTACATCTAAATCGCTTACTTGAGTTTGAGCACTATTTATCCTACTATTAAAATTAGATGATAAAAAATAAGCTGAAAAATTTATAACTAGAAGAACAAGTATTGACAAAAACAAAAATCGTTTTTTATTCCAAAATGCGAGAAGAGAAAATGATAAGAATAAGAGTATGAAAGCTACTTGTCCAGACCTCCCATTTTCAGTATAAAGACTTAGTATATGTAAGATTGTAATAGATATCAATATTATTCTCAGCTTTTTGTTTTTGTATCCATTATACAACAGAAAAAATGAAACCAGAATAGCAAAGGCTAAATATACATTGTGGTCAGTATATGTCATAAATGCAGGGTTATTCCAGTTTTTAGTAAAAAAAGAAGAATACTTAAAAAGGTGTTTTATCCACCCCATATTTATCATCAGAGCAAGGATTGCAGAAAGTGATGTTGCAGAAAGAAAGGCAAAAAGAGAAAACCTAACCTCTTTCTGAGTAAAATCAAGAGTGTACAAAATAGGTAATAATAATAATAATGCGCTTTTTTGAAATAACCAAGCTGCATTATTGTGGTTAGTTCCCCATAGTAATCCCAAGATATATACAAACATCAATAAAAGTAATGACGATATCCAAGGGCTAGCTGTTATCTTTTTCCATTTATCAGAAAAACGCCCCTCAAACAACCAAATAGCTGCTAAAGAGAATACTCCCAAATCTGTTAGAAAAATAGATATAGGAGCAAAAAACGCTAAGGTTATTAATACTATCCCTTTAAGTTTCATTACTGAATGCTATCGCCACGAAGTATTGCGCTGTAAACATCGATGTCATTTAAAACCTCTATGGCTTTAGCAATTTCTTCGTCATGCTTTATCGTTGTCTCAATTTTTCCTTTTTGGTAAAAATAACGAGTTGCTATCTCCATCTCTAAAAGTTCACTTATCTCAGACTTAAATCTTTCGATATCGTTGTTTTTACTCTCTTCCATTTTTGAGCTTATCGATTCTAAGTGCTCTTTTAAATCAGCAAGATACTTCTCTCCCTCAGCGTCTTTCTCTAATTTTTTGATCGCTTTTTCTGTGTTTGTTTCATACTCATATTCTTTATCATTGAGATACTGTTTGAATTGGTCATAAACATCATCTTTAATGACAAAAGACTTAGCGTCATTAATGCTATCGTTGTTTCTTCTAAACTCGTTAGCAAAATTGAATATGTGGCGTTTAGATACTAGACTTCTTAAGATGTTACTAAACTTTTGTGGCTCTATGGAAATATCTGGGGTAATTCCTCCGCCATCAAAAACTGAACGCTCATTGACAAGTGTTTTAAATTCTGTTCTTAAGCTGTCTGGCACTTTACCTACACTCCCATCTTCATCTCTATTAGAATAATCTAGGGCCTGAATACATCTACCACTAGGAATATAATATTTTGCTGTCGTTACTTTCAGTTGAGCGTTATAACTCAATTTTCTGGTTTGCTGAACAAGCCCCTTACCAAAGCTACGTTGGCCTATCACAACGCCTCTATCGAAATCTTGAACAGCTCCCGAAACAATCTCTGATGCTGAAGCTGAACTTCTATTTATTAATACAACTAGAGGTATTTCTGTATCAACAGCCTCATTTCTAGCTTTATAGCTTTTGTCCCAATCTTTAATTTTACCTTTAGTAAAAACGATTTCTTGACCTCTATCAATAAAAATATTAGCCATACTGATAGCCTCATTTAAAAGCCCTCCAGGATTACCTCTTAAATCTAAAACGAGTCCTTTAAGTTCATCATTTGCATTCATTTCTTCATAAGCATCAATCACTTCTTTTGAAATGTTACGGGTAAATGAACGGGTTTTTATGTAACCTATACTGTCAGAAATTAATCCATAATATGGCACTGAATTAAGCTTTATTTCTTCCCTAATTATTTCTACCTCAAACGGTTTGTCTATACCTTCACGTTCAATGAGTACTTTGACCGCTGTGTTAGGCTCTCCTTTTAATACTTTACTAACATCTGAAGTGGATTTACCTTCTACTGTTTCTCCTGCTATTTTAAGAAATTTATCACCTGCAATAAGCCCTGCTTTATCTGCAGGAAAACCTTCATAGGGCTCACTAACATAAACCCAATCTCCATTCTTAGAAATAACAGCTCCTATACCGCCATACTGACCTGTGGTCATAAATTCAAAATCTTCTTTTTCTGACTCAGGAATATATGTGGTGTAAGGATCCAAAGATTCTAACATAGCATCTATACCTGTTTTCATTAATTCACCTGGGTCAGTTTCATCAACATAAAAGATATTTAACTCTTTGTAAAGGGAACTAAAAATGTCAAGGTTTTTAGAAATCTCAAAAAAGTTATCTACAAAGCCTAACGAAAGAGTACTTGCTAAGAATAAGCTTAGTATGAGTGTGTATTTTTTAATTTTTTTCATTTTCAAATTTGAGTATTAAGGAACAGGATCATGCCCATGACCTCCCCAAGGGTGACATGTCGAAATTCGCTTAATGGTTAACCATAAGCCTTTATAAGGCCCATGTTTCTTAATTGCTTGAAGTCCATATTCAGAACAACTAGGAGTGTATCTACATCTGGGAGAAAACAAAGGAGATATCGCTCCTTTATAAAACAAAATTAAACCTTGCAGCAACACTGAAAATAGTCGGTTCATACTTCATCTGCTAAACGTTGTAAAGTTACACTTATTTTATCTTCAATTTCAGCAAAGGATAAAATGCTTGGCAACGTATATACTAACATTAAATTGATAGTCTTATTGTTTTGTTCTAGAGAATTTAATAGTGTGGGTTTTTGTGTACGGTATGCTTCTCTTATCAATCGTTTAACATGATTTCTTTGGCTGGCTTTAGGGAGCCTTTTTTTAGGGACACTTATAGCAACCCTGAGTGGGGTGTCTAAGGTGTTATCTTCATGCCATATTGCTTTGAAAGGGAATTCATAAAAACGTTCACCCTCCAAAAAAAGAGATTCAATTCGTCGTGAACTGCAAAGCCTATCTACTTTTGAGAAACGATGTGAGGCCATACGAATGAAAGGTTAAATTAACGCTTATTAACCTGTTTAATATATTGTTCTAGCGCCATAGTCATAGATGGGTTTTCTGGGCTAGGAGCTTTTATATTCAATTTAAGTCCAGCATCGGCAACAGCCTTTGAGGTGGTTGGACCAAATGCAGCAATTCGTGTGTCGTTTTGCTTGTAATTGGGGTAATTCTGATACAAAGACTTTATCCCTGAAGGAGAATAAAACACTAGTATATCATAAAATACATTTTCTAAATCTGAAAGATCACTACATACCGTTTTATACATTACTGCTTTAGTGAAGTCAAAGCCGCTTTTAGCTAAAAACTCAGGTATGCTATCTTTCAATATATCAGAACAGGGCAACAAAAATTTGCTGTCTTTATTTTTCTTAAGAACAGGTAATAAATCTTCTATCTTCTGTCTTCCAATGAACACCTTACGTTTTCTGTAAGTAATGTATTTTTGGAGGTAGTATGCTATGGCCTCTGAAACACAAAAATATTTCATGTCTTCAGGAACAGTAATACGCGTTGCTTCACACATACGGAAAAAATGATCCATAGAGTTTTTGCTTGTGAATATTACCGCAGTATGACTTAGTATACTTATTTTTTGTTGACGGAATTCTTTGGCTGTTAAACCCTCAACATGTATGAATGGTCTGAAATCAATCTTCACATTACATTTCTTTGCCAAACTAAAATAGGGCGACTTGTCAGATTCGGGTTTGGGCTGAGAGACCAAAATAGTCTTTACTTTATTCTCTTTCAAAAGACAGTTTGTTTAATGTTCCACATTAGGCCAAAAACAACTTAATAAAGGTGTTTTACTATAATTATTATTGGCAAAATTTCGAATGTGCAAAGATATATAATTATGTGACTTTTAGGAAGAGAACTATTAAAAAAACTTAAAAAGAGCATTCTTAACCATTTGTATAGCAACGCAAGTAGCAGAAAAATAGTGATGAACCTAAACATAAATTCCTGCTGAAAAGGACCATAAAACAAGATTAATGTGAAAGGGAAAAGCACTACGCCCACTACTTTCTCATAGAGAAAAGATTGAAAAATAACCTCTTCGAATAAATAGTTTTTTTCGAAAATATAACCTAGGAAGATAAGACAGAAATATTTTGCAATAAAGAATAAGCCTACCCAAAATATTAGGTTAGCATAATAACCGATCGTAGGGTTTTGATATGAAAGAAAAAGGGTAAAAGATAAAATAAAAACAGGCAAAAGATGCAACTTATTACTTGAATTGGATTCTTCCCTTAAAAATTGATTAGAATATTTTTGACTAAACGATGATTTTAGAATCAATGAGAATTGAGTCGTATAATTAAATTTTAAAAAAGCGATATAAAATAATATCAGTATAAGTGATAAAAACACCCATTGGGTAGATGATATAGGATTAAAGTGAGCTATTAAATCCATTTATTCTTCATATCCACTGTTGATCCAATCGATCAATTTTTGCTTATCTGTTTGTGAAAGGTTTCCTGAAGGCGGCATGCGGTAAAACTCATCATCAGAATTAAGCCTATCTATCATTGTATTATCGGTATTATCCAAGTAAACTTGAATAGAAGAATAGTTTGTAAAATCAGAAATATACGCATTCTGACTTGGGGAATGACAGCCCAGACAATTAGACTCAAATATACTTTTAATGCTTGAATAAGTTTCAACTTGTGGGTCAATAGGGTCAACAGGATCAATAGGTGTTGGAATCTCTTCCTTTTTACAAGATGTAAAAGACACCGCAATTGCTAGAACAAAAAAAAGAAATGACCTCATACATATTGATTTTCACGCAATTTAGTCAATAATCATAAATTATTCAATAATTTTGTCACCACTTAATTAATATACTTATGTCAACAGATTTATTTCAAGCACCGGATTATTTTCAGTTAGATGAACTCTTAAGTGACGAACATAAATTAGTTCGTGATGCCGCAAGAGATTGGGTAAAAAGAGAGGTCTCTCCTATTATCGAAGATAGCTGTCAAAAAGCGGAATTCCCTAATCACCTAATTGGTGGTTTAGCAGAAATAGGTGCCTTTGGACCTTATATTCCTGTAGAATATGGTGGTGCTGGTTTAGATCAAATTTCCTATGGGCTTATAATGCAAGAGTTGGAAAGGGGTGATAGTGGTATTCGCTCTACTGCCTCGGTACAATCTTCATTAGTAATGTATCCTATATTCAAATACGGTAATGAAGAACAGCGTCAACGTTTCCTGCCTAAATTAGCGAGTGGCGAAATGGTCGGTTGTTTTGGTCTTACAGAGCCAGACTTTGGATCTAACCCTGGTGGCATGGTCACTAATTTTAAAGATATGGGTGACCATTACTTGCTTAATGGCGCTAAACTTTGGATTTCTAACTCTCCATTTGCAGACATTGCAATTGTTTGGGCAAAGAATGAAGAGGGTCGTATTAAGGGCTTAATTGTAGAAAGAGGTATGGAAGGGTTTACAACTCCCGAGACACATAACAAGTGGAGCTTGAGAGCATCGGCAACAGGTGAGTTAGTGTTCGATAATGTTAAAGTACCTATGGAAAACCTATTGCCTAATAAAGACGGTTTAGGTGCGCCTCTTGGATGCTTAGACTCGGCAAGATATGGTATCGCTTGGGGTACAATTGGTGCTGCTATGGATTGCTACGATACTGCTTTAAGATACTCAAAGCAACGTATTCAGTTTGGCAAACCTATTGCAGGCTTCCAACTTCAACAGAAAAAATTAGCTGAAATGATAACTGAGATTACCAAAGCTCAATTTATTACTTGGCGATTAGGAGTCCTTAGAAACGAAGGAAGAGCAACATCAGCACAGATATCTATGTGCAAGAGAAACAATGTGGATATGGCTTTGAAAATAGCTAGAGATGCTAGACAAATGCTTGGTGGCATGGGAATTACTGGCGAATACCCCATTATGCGACACATGATGAATTTAGAGTCAGTAGTGACTTATGAAGGTACTCATGATATTCATTTACTTATTACAGGTTTAGATATTACTGGAGAAAACGCTTTTGTATAATAATCTAAAAACTCAGATACAAAAAAAGCTCGCTATTCGCGAGCTTTTTTTTTGGTTAGCTTGGATTCGTTTATGAACCGCAGGCAATACAATCATCAGGGTTGTCAATAGAACATGCTATTGCTTCCTCAGCTGTGTATTCTTCTTTGCCAGCAACTACTGGCTCTAATTGTGACTTAGCTTGTTTTTGTACCGTAAACTGAATAGCTTGTGTGGCAGCCTTAGTTCGTAAATAATACATACCAGTCTTTAATCCCTTTTCCCATGCATAGAAGTGCATAGACGTTATCTTACCCATATTAGGTTGATCGATAAACAGGTTCAATGATTGTGATTGATCAATAAAGTGACCTCTATCGGCAGACATATCAATAATATCTTTCATCTTAATTTCCCATACTGTTTTGTATATCGCTTTGATATTTTCAGGGATAGAATCGATGCCTTGGATAGAACCATTAGCCTTAATGATTTCATTTTTCATCTCATCATTCCATAAAGCTAACTTCACTAGGTCTAAAAGTAAATGCTTATTAACGACCACAAACTCTCCCGAAAGTACACGACGCGTGTATATGTTTGAAGTATAAGGCTCAAAGCATTCGTTGTTACCTAAAATTTGAGATGTAGAAGCTGTTGGCATTGGTGCAAGTAATAAACTATTACGCACACCATTTTCTTTTATTTGATTTCTTAGTTCACCCCAAGCCCATCTTCCGCTCAACTCTTCATCTTTCTTACCCCACAAGTTGTGCTGGAACAAACCTTGAGAAATTGGAGAGCCTTCATAGGTTTGATAAGCCCCTTCTTCTTTGGCTGTTTCCATAGAAGATGTAAGAGCTGCAAAATAGATAGTTTCAAATATTTCTTCATTCAGAGCTTTGGCCTCGTCAGAGTCAAATGGTAAACGAAGTTTGATGAACGTATCGGCTAATCCTTGCACTCCCAAGCCTACTGGTCTGTGGCGCATATTAGAATTTTTAGCCTCTGCAACAGGATAATAGTTTCTATCGATAACCTTATTAAGGTTTTTGGTTATCACTCGAGTAATGTTATATAATTTCTCGTGATCAAACGTATTCGTCTCCTCATTGATATACATTGGCAAAGCAATAGAAGCCAAATTACATACTGCTACCTCGTCGGGTGCTGTATATTCAATAATTTCTGTACATAAGTTAGATGAACGAATAGTACCTAAATTTTTCTGATTCGATTTTTCGTTACATGCGTCTTTGTATAAGATGTATGGTGTCCCTGTTTCTACTTGAGATTCTACCACTTTTTCCCAAAGCTCACGAGCACGGATAGTCTTTCTTCCTTTTCCTGCTTTCTCGTATTTTTTGTAGAGTTTTTCAAAATCTTTGCCATAAGTGTCGGCTAATCCTGGGCACTCGTTAGGACACATTAGAGTCCACTCACCATCTTCTTTTACACGTTGCATAAATAAGTCAGGTGTCCATAAAGCAAAGAATAAATCTCTGGCACGCATCTCTTCTTTACCGTGATTTTTTCTAAGGTCTAAGAAGTCAAAGACGTCAGCATGCCATGGCTCTAGATAGATTGCAAAAGAACCTTTTCTTTTACCACCACCTTGGTCAACATAACGCGCTGTATCGTTGAACACTCTAAGCATTGGAACAATACCATTAGAAGTACCGTTAGTTCCTCTTATATACGAGCCTGTAGCCCTTACATTATGAATGCTAAGACCAATACCACCAGCAGACTGAGATATCTTAGCGCATTGCTTAAGGGTATCATATATACCGTCAATACTATCGTCTTTCATTGTCAATAAAAAGCAAGACGACATTTGTGGTTTAGGTGTACCAGCGTTAAATAATGTTGGTGTAGCGTGAGTAAAATATTTTTGTGACATCAGCTCGTATGTTTCGATAGCTGATTGTATGTCTTCTTTGTGAATACCGATTGCCACACGCATTAACATGTGTTGCGGACGCTCTGCGATCTTACCGTTGAGACGAAGTAGATAAGAACGTTCTAATGTTTTAAATCCGAAATAGTCGTATCCAAAGTCTCTATCGTAGATGATAGTAGAATCGAGAAGTTCAGCATTTTTCTTGATGATTTTTATTACATCATCAGCAATAAGTGGTGCTTTTTTACCAGTCTTAGGATTGACGTAATCATATAAATCCTTCATCGTTTCAGAAAACGATTTCTTAGTGTCTTTGTGAAGGTTGGATACTGAAATCCTAGATGCTAATAAAGCGTAGTCAGGGTGACGGGTAGTCATTGATGCCGACACCTCAGCTGCTAAATTATCAAGTTCAGAAGTAATTACCCCTTCATAAATTCCTTCAATAACTTTCATCGCTACTGCGGTTGGGTCTACTAATTCACTAAAGCCGTAGCATAGCTTTTGTATGCGGGCTGTAATTTTGTCGAACTTGATTGCCTCTTTTCGACCGTCTCTTTTTAATACAAACATAAATTTACTGTTTTACTCGTTAAGTAATCTTATTTTAAAAGTCATCATCAAATGAGAAAGTGTCTTTGGGGTCATTCCCTTCATTGAGAACACCTGCTTTTTGATAATCGCCCACTCTTTTTTCAAAGAAATTAGTTTTCCCTTCTAAGGAAATCATCTCCATAAAGTCAAATGGGTTTTCTGAGTTATATATCTTTTCGCAACCCAACTCAACAAGCAAACGATCCGTTACAAACTCAAGGTATTTCGTCATTAAATCGGAATTCATACCAATTAATTTTACTGGCAAGGATTCCGTAATAAATTCTCTTTCTATATCTAATGCATCAATAATAATTTCTTTGATGCGTTCTTTGGGTACTTTGTTTACTAAGTGATTGTTATGTAAGTGACATGCAAAATCACAATGCAGACCTTCATCTCTACTTATCAACTCATTGGAAAAGGTTAGTCCTGGCATAAGACCTCTTTTCTTCAACCAAAATATTGAACAAAACGAACCTGAAAAGAAAATCCCTTCTACAGCCGCAAATGCGACCAATCGCTCAGCGAATGAATCGCTTTCTATCCATTTTATAGCCCACTCTGCTTTCTTTTTAATAGCATCAAAGTGTTCTATGGCTGTAAACAATTTGTATCTTTCTTGCTTGTCCTTAATGTAGGTGTCTATTAATAAAGAGTAGGTTTCTGAATGGATATTCTCCATCATTATTTGAAATCCGTAAAAGAATTTGGCTTCTGTGAACTGAACTTCATTCACAAAATTCTCGGCTAAGTTTTCATTTACTATTCCGTCGCTTGCTGCAAAAAATGCTAAAATGTGCTTGATGAAATATTTCTCATCATCACTAAGTTTAGATTCCCAATCTACTAAATCTTGGTGCAAATCAATCTCCTCTGCTGTCCAAAAACTAGCCTCTTGCTTTTTGTACCATTGCCATATATCATCGTGTTCTATAGGGAATAAAACAAAGCGGTTGGGGTTTTCAGTTAGTATAGGTTCTTTAATTTCTGACATTACTATTTTTACAATTTAGCGAAAGGAATTCCTAGAGAAGATAACACCTTCTCCACCTTTCAGTTTAACTTTTAAAGTTGTTGGGATTTACTCCAAAATGACCAAACTCAAAGCATCATCGGTTTATGCAAACGACAATTATTTGAATTAGCCGACAACAAATGTTTCAAAAAAAAACATTTAAAGCAATTCAATTTTATTCACAATAATTTCAAGTTTTTAACACCCGGACTGTTTTTTGATTTCAAAACAATTGGGCTTAATCAAGGGATTCAAAATTTTTGATTTTTCGGACTTTTTTTAAAAAAAAATTGAACGTCAAATCACAAATTATTTTTTTGACAACTTGATAAATGTTAAAATTAGCTTAGCTCTTTTTCAACAAATTATCTGCTTCACAAACTTGCTCGTACCAATCTTGACCATACTTTCTGACAAGTGGTTCTTTCAAAAATCTATAGACTGGCACTTGTAATTGTTCTCCACAAGAACAAGCGGGTTTACAGATTTCTATAGCTTCGTAGTTGACCGCATCAAAGTCTCTGTACTCTTTAATCCTTATCGGGAAAAGGTGACAAGAGATGGGCTTTTTAAAATCTACTTGACCATCATTATAGGCTTGTTCTATACTGCATTTGGCAGTACCATCTTTGTCAAAAGAAACAAAAGCGCACTCCTTATTATCAACCAATGCGGTGGTATTATCACCATCAGAATCAACTACATAAATGCCTTGTTGTTCTATGGCTTTTATACCTTCCTCTCGCATGTAAGGCTTAACCTTATCGTAAATATTAGAAAGAACGCTAAGTTCGTCATCGTTCAGTGGAGCGCCCGAATCACCGTCTACACAACAAGCTCCCTTGCAAGCAGAAAGGTCACATACAAACTGTTTTTCAAATACATCAAAAGAAATGATTTTATCCTCTACCTGAACCATATAACAAAGATAACGAAAGAGGATGTAAAAGTGTAACGAATATGTTTATTTTTGCGCTATGGCAAATTATGAAGAAGTGTTTAAGAAAGTAGTTGCTCACGCAAAAGAGTATGGCTTTATTTTTCAGTCGAGTGAATTGTACGATGGCTTGGGTGCCGTTTACGATTACGGTCCAAATGGTGTTGAGCTAAAAAATAATATTCGCAACTACTGGTGGAAGTCCATGGTGAATATGAATGATAATATTGTAGGCTTAGATTCGGCCATATTTATGCACCCCACTACTTGGAAGGCATCTGGTCATATCGACGCTTTTAACGATCCTCTGATCGATAATAAAGATTCTAAAAAACGTTATCGTGCCGATGTACTTATAGAAGAGCATGTAGCCAAAATTGAAGGTAAAATAGAGAAAGAGGTTAAAAAAGCTACCAAACGATTTGGTGATAGTTTTGACCGAGAACAGTTCGTCTCAACAAATCCGAGAGTGGTTGGTTACAAGGGGAAATGCACTACTATAATGCAACGCTTTGCTCAAGCTATGAGCGAGGATAAACTTGACGATATCAAAACACTTATTGAAGAATTAGGTATTGTATGCCCCGTATCTGGAACAAAAAATTGGACCGATGTACGCCAATTTAATTTGATGTTTAAAACACAAATGGGTTCGACTGCAGATGACGCTACTGACCTGTATCTTAGACCAGAAACCGCACAAGGTATTTTTGTTAATTTCTTGAACGTGCAAAAAACAGCACGTATGAAATTGCCTTTTGGAATTGCCCAAACGGGTAAAGCCTTTAGAAATGAAATCGTAGCGCGTCAGTTTATCTTCCGTATGCGTGAGTTTGAACAAATGGAAATGCAGTTTTTTGTTCGCCCGGGTGAAGAGATGAAGTGGTACGAACATTGGAAGGAAAGCCGTATGCAATGGCACCTTAGTCTAGGTATAGATAAAGACCATTTCCGTTTTCACGACCACGACAATTTAGCTCATTATGCTAATGCCGCTTGTGATATAGAGTTTAAGTTTCCGTTTGGTTTCAAGGAACTAGAGGGTATTCACTCCAGAACAGATTTCGACCTCAAAAGCCACCAAGAACATTCGGGTAGGAAAGTGCAATACTTCGACCCAGAGATTAACGAAAGCTATGTGCCTTATGTAGTAGAAACATCCATAGGGTTAGACAGAATGTTTTTAACCATACTCAGCCATTCCTACAAAGAAGAAGAGGTTAATGGTGAAAACCGTTTGGTACTAAGCATTCCACCTATGCTATCTCCAGTTAAAGCGGCCATACTACCACTAACTAAGAAAGACGGCTTGCCAGAAAAAGCTAAAGAAATTTTAAAATCTTTACAATACGATTTCAATTGTCAGTATGAGGAAAAAGATTCTATTGGTAAGCGCTACAGACGTCAAGATGCTATTGGAACACCTTATTGCATTACGGTAGATCACCAAACGTTGGAAGACCAAACCGTAACGCTTAGAGACAGAGATAGCATGAGTCAAGAGCGATTTGCTATCAGTAAACTGCATACATTACTTTCTGAAAAAGTTGACTTGAGAAGTTTTTTACAGTAGTTTATTTTTTTAATAAATACTAAATTCTCAGCCCATATCGTTTTTTACATACTAGTAGCTAACAATCTTAAAGCATGAAAAAAACACTTCTTAAAGCCCTAAGGGTTAGCAATAGCATAATTCTTGCCGACCGATTACGGTTTTTTTATCACTATTTTAAAAGCTCAAAACGACGAGCCCAATTCAAAAAAAGAAATCCAAGTGTAACATTGCCTCCTGCGTACCATATTTACGAAACTTTCGGTCTAGGAGATTATAATAGCTATTATTTTGGAAGCATTGAAACCTCACAAAATGTTCTTAAGCGTTTTAAGAAACATATCTCTACAGACAATATTAAACTTTTAGATTGGGGGTGTGGAACAGGTCGGGTAATTCGCCATTTTCCAACTCTATTAGACCCCGCTAGCTCTTGCTTTGGAACAGACTATAATTCAACTTATATAAATTGGTGTAAAGCAAACATTCCCAATGTTAATTTTTCTGAAAATAAACTTAAACCCCCAACAGTTTACAGTGATAATTACTTCGATGCTATTTATGGTATTTCTATATTCACTCATTTGTCGGAAGAAATGCAATACAAATGGTTTGAAGAATTAATGCGAATACTTAAGCCTAATGGTGTACTTCAAATTACTTTAAGCGGAAACGCATTTATAATAATATTGTTAGAATTAGGCATTAATGAAATTCCTTGATATATGAGGTAAGGGTCAGAAAACGTTTGTCCACCATCACTAGAATTTATGTAAAGAACTGTATTTTGCTCTGTATTAATAAACGAACAATGTAAGATCCCATTTTTATCTACACGAATATTAGCGTGCTGAATAGCCCCTTCGTAAGCCAAAACAGGATTTTCAAATGCTGTGCTCTGATCATTTAGTGTTTTAACAACTAAACCAAAACCATAACTTATTGAGCCTTGTAGAAAAGAAATATAGGTACGATTAGAATATGAGCCATCTGTCATATCTACTGCCATCCATTGCCTATCGCATACACCTGTTTCTGTGTCGACAATTTGTAATTGACCACTACTTAAATCTAATACGCCTTTGCCAAAAAATTTATTATCTCCATCTTCAAAAGTAAAGGTTTGACCATTATCTGTTGATTTTGCCCAAAAAGAACGCCATAATAAATTGGACAGGTAGTTGGGGTCCGAAGGGTTTGCTAATAAATAAATCCAAGAACAATACAAAGTCCCTTCCTTATCGTACGCAAATACAATATCACCCCCACCGGCTGGAGTATATGAGGGGAAAAAATCTTGTAAAGCTGCTGAAATATTTAATTGCGACTCTTGCCAACTATCTCCACCGTTAGATGAGTGAAATATTTTAAATCCAACTGCAGAACCCGTTTGCATAAAACCAACGACTAATTTATTGGAATCAAGTGGATTAATAGCAATATGAGCTTCTCCTTCTTGATCAGATGCGCTAGAATTAACTGCTTGGTCATAGCCTTGTGCGAACAATAAGGTTTTAAAAATAAAAGTGAATAAAATGATTAATGATTGAGTAAAGATTTTCATAGCAAATTAAATATGGGGGTTAGTTTTCTTTAAATATTAAGGATTTGTATTCTGGCAGTAATTTTTCCTCTAGTATGTGGTGCAATAATTTTGTTTGGGCAGAGTCTTGTTTTGTTGTTATTGGAACAGCTGAACTGCTTTGATCCTTTGCCTGAGTTGTTTTCTGAACCGAAGTGCAAGAATATAATAATAGCAAGGTGAGTATTATTAAAAATACATTATGCTTTAATTTAAAACGAGTGGTGTTTAGTAAAAAAATAATCTCTTTCATGGTCTTACATACTTAATCAATTGGCGTCTTTAAGGTTTCGCCAAAAGTAGTGCAAAGTTACATTAAAAAACTTTTACTTACCATTAAAATTGCTCATCGTGTGAGCTAATCCTATAGTGCCGAATGAGAGGATCATTTTAGTTGCTTGTTCTATACGCTCTTGCAAATCGGCTTGTTCGTCAGCAGTCCATTCGGAAAGAACATATTGAGCTTGTTGTCCTTTTAGAAATTGATCGCCCACCCCAAAACGCAAGCGAGCGTATTTAGTATGCCCCAAATAATAGTTGATATCTTTCAATCCGTTGTGACCTCCGTCAGAGCCTTTCCCTCTTAGTCGTAAAGTGCCAAAAGGTAAAGCTATATCATCGGTAACCACCAAAACATTTTGTAAGTCAATTTTAAGGTGCTGAAGCCAATAATTGAGTGCCTTGCCGCTCAGGTTCATAAAGGAAGTTGGCTTAATAAGATGGAAGGTTCTGGCCTTATGTTTTAACGAGGCATAATGGGCATGTTTTTCCTCCTTAAAAGAAGTATTGGACAACTCTGCTAGAGTGTCCAATACTTTAAATCCTATATTGTGTCGTGTATTTTCATACTTGACACCAGGGTTTCCTAATCCTACAATGAGGTATTTCATTGTTTAAAGATAGAAAAAAATTATTCTGCAGCTGGGGCTTCAGCAGCGGGAGTATCTCCTCCTTCAGCTGTTTCGCCTTCTTCGGCTTCAACATCTTCAATAGCACCACGAGCGGTTTTCACACCAACAATTACAGATTTATCCTCTGCAAGGAAAGTGTATTTCTCGTCTCTGACATCTCCGATGTAAAGGAATTTTCCAATTTTCAAATCTTCGATATTGATTTCAATAGCGTCTGGCAAGTTAGCAGGAATAGCGCGTGTTTTGATAGCTCTTCTTCTTACTAATAAGTTACCCCCGTTACGTACACCAATTGGAGTGCCAATGAAGTTTACAGGAATACTTACCGTTACTTCTTTATCGTCAAATACTTGTAAGAAGTCAATGTGAACAATTCTGTCTGTTAACGGATGAAATTGAATGTCTTGAAGGATAGCTTGATAGCTTTCTCCATCTATATCAATGTTCAACAAATATACGTCTGGAGTATTAACAAGCTTGTTAAGGTCATTCTCTGTAGCAGAGAAGTACACTTGCTTTTCTCCCCCGTAAAGTACGCATGGTACTTTACCCTGATTTCTTAGTGCTCTGTTAGCTATTTTGTTAGTTTCTCTAACGTCAGCACTTAATGCAAATGTTTTCATTTTAAATAAAAAATAATGGTTAATAATTAACTTATAAAGTTTGAGCTAATGGACTGTTTGGTGAATACTCTATTTATAGTATCTGCAAACAAGTTTCCAACCTCAATCACTTTAACTTTATCACTTTTATGTTCTTTTCTCAAGGTATCGGTAACAATAAGTTCCGCTAACTGAGAATTATTTATCCTTTCGTAGGCACTACCCGAAAGTATGCCGTGTGTACAACAAGCTCTTACACTTCGTGCGCCATTTTCAATCATTAAATCGGCGGCTTTAGTAAGTGTACCTGCTGTATCTACCATATCATCAACTAGTACAATATCTTTCCCTTTAACATCACCAATAAGCATCATTTTACTTATCTCATTGGCTTTGTCTCTGTGCTTGTAACATACTACAACATCTGTTTGTAGGTACTTAGCATAGGTGTTGGCACGTTTTGTTCCACCCATATCAGGCGAAGCAATGCACAGATTAGCAAGATTAAGATTTTTTATGTGCGGCACAAATAATGTAGAGGCAAACAAATGGTCTACAGGTACTTCAAAAAAGCCTTGAATTTGGTCAGCATGCAAATCCATAGTAATGACTCTATCTACACCAGCTGCAGTCAATAAATTAGAAACCAGTTTTGCCCCTATCGGCACTCTTGGTTTCCCTTTTTTGTCTTGTCTAGCATAACCAAAATACGGCATTACCGCTGTTATTTTGTAGGCTGATGCTCTTTTAGCTGCATCTATCATCAATAACAACTCCATTAAATTATCAGATGGCGGAGGGGTTGACTGCACAATAAAAACATGGCATCCTCTTACCGTTTCATCAAAAGAAGGCTCAAACTCCCCATCGCTAAAAAACACCAATGAGGTATCGCCTAAAGGCTGACCAAATTTTTCAGCAATTGTAAGAGCTAATTCCTTACTAGCATAAGCGGCAAATATTTTAACTTTTGATGACATAATAATTTTATGGTTGGCAAAGATAGAAAAATTGAGTAATCCTAAAACTATTTTCAACACTTTCATTGGAGTATGCCAAAAAAGAATTTACCTTTGCTGTCGCTAAAATTTGCCCGAGTGGCGGAATTGGTAGACGCGCTGGATTCAAAATCCAGTGATAGCAATATCGTGCCGGTTCGACCCCGGCCTCGGGTACGAAAACCTCCTCAATTTATGAGGAGGTTTTTTTTGTATTTTTGTGCCCACTATTCTATCGATCTAATGAAACAAAGGAAATACGACAAGGCTTATTTGAAGATGGCTCAAGAATGGGCCAAACTTTCGCATTGTGAAAGAAAGCAAGTAGGGGCGCTCATCGTTAAAGACAAAATGATTATTTCGGATGGATACAATGGCTGTCCTTCTGGTTTCGAAAACACTTGCGAGGATGAAGAGGGTAATACCAAATGGTACGTTCTTCATGCCGAAGCCAATGCCATTATGAAAGTGGCTCGTTCTACTAACGACTGTAAAGGAGCTACCTTATATTTAACACTTTCTCCTTGCAAAGAATGCAGCAAACTCATTCACCAGTCGGGTATTAAAAGACTAGTCTATCTTGACGAATACAAAGATACAACAGGACTAGACTTCCTAAAAAAAGCGAATGTAGAACTCTTACACTTTATGGATGTTGAATAAAAAATCCCATTTTAGTCCCCTCATTTTTTCCCTTATACTTATTGTTGGCATCTATCTTGGAAAGCTCTTAAATTTTGAGAGCTTTCAGCAAAACGACTTAAACAAATTTAACCTTGTTCTTTCTCAATTAGAAGAGGCTTATGTCGATAGCATTGATAGAGAAGAACTGATAGAAAAAGCGGTCAGTAATCTACTTAAAGAATTAGACCCCCATTCGTACTATATAAAAGCTAAAGATTTATCATCTGTCAACGAGCCTATGGAAGGAAGTTTCGACGGAATTGGTGTAGAATTCAATTTACTGGACGATACCATTTTGGTCGTTGCTCCTATTTCGGGTGGCCCATCACAAAGCGTTGGCATATTATCTGGCGACAAAATCGTTTCTGTCAATGGCGATACCATTGCAGGTACAGGTCTAGAAAACGAAGATGTGTTTGATTTGTTAAGAGGTAAAAGAGGCACTAAAGTGAGTGTCGGTATTTTAAGAAAAGGGCATAAGGGGTTGCTCGATTTTGAGATAACTAGAGATAAAATTCCAATTTATAGTGTGGATGTATCTTATATGATAGACGATAAAACAGGCTATATTAAAGTTAATCGCTTTGCAGCAAATACTTATGAAGAATTTATGGACGCCTCCAAAAAACTTCTAAAAAGTGGCATGGAAAAACTCGTTCTTGACCTAAGAAATAACCCAGGCGGATACCTTGGTGCGGCAATTAATATAAGTAATGAATTCTTGGAAGAAGATTTGCTCATTGTCTATACCCAAAATCGTTTGGGAGATAAAGAAGAGTATTTTTCCAATAAAAGAGGGCTACTTATCAATACGCTTGTAACAGTGGTTATTGACGAAGGTTCTGCCTCAGCTAGTGAAATTGTTGCTGGCGCCTTGCAAGACAATGATAAAGGTACTATTGTAGGTCGTCGATCTTTTGGAAAAGGATTAGTGCAAGAGCAATTTGAACACCCCGATGGCTCTGCCTATCGTATAACTACACAACGCTATTATACCCCAACAGGACGGTGTATCCAACGCCCTTATGCTAAAGGTCAAGGTGAAGACTACGCTACCGATCTGGTGGATAGGTTAAGTAGTGGTGAGCTACTTTCAAAGGATAGCATCGAATTCAATGATAGTCTTAAATTCATTACTCCAAAAGGTAAAGTCGTCTATGGCGGTGGCGGAATAATGCCAGATATCTTTATTCCATTAGACACCAATTCGTATCACAGATCTATATCTGAAGCTAACCGTAAAGATTTGATTAGGCAATATGCTTTCGATTATACCAATCAGCACCGATCGGAACTAGAAAGCCAAGAGTTAGCAAATTTTATTTCCTTATTTGAAATAAATACAAACGATTTTAACCTGTTAGCAGACTATTGCAGAACTGCAGGAGTTATAATACCAGTATCTGAGCTTAGCGATTATGATAAATCTATTTTATCGACTCAGCTAAAAGCATATATCGCAAGAAATATTTGGAACGATGATGGCTTTTTTCCTGTTATCCATAAAATTGATTATACATTCCAACAAGCCATACTGCAGTAATTTTTTATTTTTGTACTCAATTATTAATTTAATATTATATAAGATATGTCATTTGAATTACCCCAACTATCGTACGCCTACGATGCTTTAGAGCCACATATAGATGCTAGAACTATGGAAATACACCATGGAAAACACCATGCAGGTTATACTGCAAAACTAAACGCTGCCATAGAAGGCACTGATTTAGATGGTCTATCTATAGAGTCTATTCTTGGTGGCGAATTGTCTGCTGCCGTAAGAAATAACGGAGGTGGATACTATAACCATTGTCTATTTTGGAGCGTTATGAGTCCTAATGGCGGCGGTCAGCCAAGTGGTGATTTAGCCGATGCAATAAATAATGCCTTCGGCTCATTCGACGCCTTCAAAACAGCATTTTCAAACGCTGCTGCCACTCAGTTTGGCTCTGGCTGGGCTTGGCTATGTGTTAAAAACGGTAGCCTAAGCGTATGCTCAACACCAAATCAAGATAATCCACTAATGTCTTCAGGTTGCGGCGGAACACCTATACTGGGACTAGATGTATGGGAACATGCCTACTACCTTAACTATCAAAATAGAAGACCCGATTATATTGAAGCTTTCTTTAATGTCGTGAATTGGGAAGAGGTTAGCAGACGTTTTCAAGAATCATAACACCGTTGAAATATCATTAAAAAGCCCCTCAGTAGAGGGGCTTTTTTTGCTTTTGAGCCATGATCTCAATTAAAGCGCGCTAAGAGCTTTTTAAAACACTATAATTAGAAATCTTTTTTCGAAGTGGCCCTTCGAAGTATTTGAAACTAACAGCCGATACAAGCAACAAAGAGAGTAAAGAAATATAAAATTGTAAAATTGGCTCATCCCACTTTAAGGATATAAAAACCCCTTTAACAGCCATAAAGATGGGTTTTTGTAATATATATATACCAAAACTGATTTCTCCTAAAAAAACCAAACCTTTTAAATTGGATAATTTAGTGAGTAGTCCATTATTATTGGAAATTAATAATATTAAAGGCAAGAATATTACGACCAATAAGCCATTATGGAAATTGAGATGTGAATTATATTTCAAAATAATAGCTGCAAGTAATAGAAGCCCTAAAATCATAAAGTCGTAATTTTTTCTTTTGTCTTTTAAAAATTTCAGAAATAAAATCCCCGAGATATTACCCACTAAAAATTCATTCAAGTGAAGCAGAGGAAAATAATGTATAAAACTATGACTGGCAGATGGAAAACCCGTGTAGTAGGAAGACTCTAAAAGATAATGCAATATAAATTGGCTAAATGCCCATATTAAAAAAGTAACTATGGAGAATGTCCACAACTTGGGGCGTTTATAAAAACGATTAAACAAAAAAGGAAAGCATAGGTAAAAAAACCATTCCACCGTTATGGACCATGCAGGGGTGTTAAATGACATCGCTTTAGCCGGTATCCAAGCCTGTTGAAGACTAATACTAAGTAAAAAGTCATTGAGGTTTAAATCACTGTTAGCAGTAAAAAGAAAATACTCCAACACTTTAAAACACAATAACAAAACTGCCGCCAAAAAAGTTACGGGATAAATTCTCGCAAAACGTTTTTTCATAAAATTTAAGAACGGTACTTTGTCCTTTTGCCAATAAGCAATAATCATCACAAAACCCGAAAGTATAAAAAAGTAACTAACTCCTAAATTAGCTTGTTGAAACAAAAAAGAGGTGAAGTCAAAATTAAAAGGAGGTATATCTTTAGCATAATGAAATATAACTATGGATATCGCTGCAATAAACCTCGTAAATGTAAGCTGTTCTATTCTCATCAATGGAAAATTGAAGTAGTTTTCGAAGATAACTACAAATTTTGAAATAAATATATGTAAATTCATAGCACGAGTATTATCATACTAATATTATTTACGGTTAATTGTTTTGGATTTTAACGTATTGATTTACTAATCAACCACTACCCCATATATTCGATTTAAATGTCTTAAATCAATCATTATCCAATTTTTTTAATGTGTTTTAACACACAACCAAATAGTATTATTTCTATACTATTAAACAACATCAACTTAATTAGAAGATAGAATTCACGATATTGTATATGTTCAATTAAACAATACAATATGAATTTATTTTTAATATCTCTTTCTATACACCCACCCTAAATTAAATAGTATAGAAAAAGTGATGTTTTATCATTTTGAAATTATAATTATCACTGTAGGGGGTAATAATATTATAATTGGTTTTAATGAATGTAAGTATTCAATTAAAACAGTTTAAAAGAATTAATAATCATAAACATTATAATATGAATTTAAAAAACAAAGAATTAGAATTAAAAAAAGAAAATTATTTAGACATCTGTAATTAAGTTGAAAAAATTACTTTAATTAAACTTCAACTAATTTTATTAGTTCATCTGTTAATTGACTAAACGTTTAGTATAAAAGCAGTTGCGGATTTATGTACACTTACTTCCAGTTGGAAAGATAGTCAATTAAAACAAAAAACGGTTTGAGATTATTCCCAAACCGCTATTGCTTTTATACCTTGTTGGTGGTAGTAATTTTTACTTCTCAATAATTATTTTTCTTGATGTACTAAATCCGTTAGCAGATAATTCAATGATATAAGTTCCTGAATAAACCGTTTGAATGTCAAAATAACTAATGGTTTGTCCCTTGTTAATCTTAGATTCTCTAAGCAATTTCCCTTGAATATCAAATAATTTTATGCACAAACCTTGGTTATTTAACCCTCCAATTTGTATAGCAATAAAGTCTGATGTTGGATTAGGAAATATTTTGATATTTTTATTTTCCAAATCACTTTCTACAGTTGACAATGTTGCGTCATAAACTGTTGTATTTTCGTCCACCAAATTAACCTTTCTATCCTGATAAACACCATAAAAAGTAGGTCCTACTGCATAAGGGTAAGCTGAGTTCCAATTGGAATCTACAGTAGTAAAATAACAATAGATACCATTGGGGT
>Ga0233432_10000402_pt1 | contig 41485 bp, 37 predicted proteins | sample SI_122_August201_6_FD_179870 | JGI IMG/M metagenome (GOLD analysis project Ga0233432, IMG submission 179870) | Seawater microbial communities from Saanich Inlet, British Columbia, Canada - SI_122_August2016_10_MG | ecosystem: Environmental > Aquatic > Marine > Inlet | place: Canada: British... | reverse complement strand
AAAACTGAGTCTATTTGATATTTTGTGTATAAATTTAGTTTTCCTTGGTCTTCTAGCTCTTTAACTTTTTGAACACTAGATTCTGCTCCACTAAAACCATCCCTTCTATGAATTAAATTTACTTTAGAGGTATTGGATAATTCAATTGCCCAATCTAATGCTGAGTCACCCCCACCAAAAATTGTAATAGTTTTGTCTTTAAAGACTGTCTTATCTTTAATTGAATAAAATAATGAACTACCCTCAAATTTTTCACATTCTTTTAATGGAAATTTTCTAGGCTCAAATGATCCAACGCCACCAGCTATAACAATACTTGCTACGTCAAATTCTTGTTTTCCACTTGTTTTAACATGCCATCGATTTTCAACTTTTTTAAGTTCTTCTACTCGCTCATTTAAATGAAGTTTTACATTAAAAGGTTTAATTTGCTGAAGAAGATTGTTGGTTAATTCTTCACCAGTGCATTCGGGCACTGCCGGAATATCATAAATTGGCTTATCTGGATAAAGTTCAATACATTGACCTCCTGCTTTATCAAGATTGTCCACTATCTCACAACTTAATCCTATGATCCCTAATTGATGAGCACAAAATAAACCTGTTGGTCCAGCTCCAATTATTAATACATCTGTTTTATTCATTTAAGCTTGCTTTGATGGAATATTAACCACTAGACCATCTAATTCGTCAGATACTGTTAGCTGACAACTTAATCTACTATTCTGTTTTGGTTCAAATGCCATATCCAACATATCTTCTTCTCCATCTTCTTTAGTTGGAAGTTTATCTAACCATTCATCGTTAACATAAACATGACAAGTAGCACACGCCATTCCCCCTCCACAATCAGCATCAATTCCTGGAATATCGTTTTGAACTGCACCCTCCATAACAGTAAGTCCATTTTGAACCTCAATTGTATGGGTTTTATTATCGTGAGTGTTATATGTAATTTTTGCCATGGGCTATATATAGTTTTTTATTTAGATAGAACAAGTCAGTAAAAACAAACTAAGTCTATTTTTAGACATTTTGTAATTGAGGTATATCTTTTTTTATAAAATGGCTTGTATCTTCTCTCTGTTTAATTAGAGCTGGAATTATTTCTCTATAAGCGTCGATTAGTCCGTTATTTGGTTTTGGTAACTGATCTTTAATATAATGATGAAGTTTATCTAAATTATAGGATGGAACAGTTGGAAACATATGATGTGTTAAATGATATTCCATTTTCCAATATAAAAAACTTAGTATTGGATTTAAGTACATTTCTCTTGTTGAAAACCTATGGTCTTTTATATTTCTTGCAAGTCCCGCGTGCTGAGTAAAGGCAACAAGTTTGTGTAAAGTTTTTCCATAAAACTGTGGAAGCAGAAAATAAAGTAATGGCATCCAAGAAGAGGTAACTATTGACCATAAAATAATTAACAACCAAATTGAAACATAAATTCTTGAACTAAAAATTACTTTTGCTTGTGCTTTTTCAGGAATACATTCTTCCATTACTTTTGTTTTAACTCCAAATGCATGCTGAATAATTTCATATGAAATATGTTTTTTAAAAAATATTAAATCTAAAAACGGAATTATATTTATAATTAATCCTTTTGGAGTTTCTTTTAAATTGTTTCCATATTCAATTTCATGATCAAAGGGATTTTCAGTTGAATAAGTATTGCCATGATGAACAAAATGAGTGTATCCCCATCTAATTGGTTCAAAATTAGCCATATAAGATGAAATATAATAAAAAATTTCATTTAAAAATTTTGATTGGAATGCAGTTTTATGACCCGTCTCATGCCACAATGGATTTGAAAATGAATAGATGTTCCCATACACTAAAAACCAAAACACCGACCACCAGGTTCCCCAAGTTAAATACGCCAAAGTTCCAGTTAAAATTAATAAACCAAAAAAAAGAGAGATATGTTGTAAACCTTTTATGTCAGATTTTTTTGAAAGTTCTTTAAGAACTTCAATATCGACTTTGCACTTGTGCCATTTGTCTAGCTTAACTTCCATAGCTTAAATTATTGCAGGCAAAAAAAAAGGGCAAGTACAAAAATGTACCAGCCCTTTAATTTAAATTTTAAGTAAAACTACTTAGCTCTACCAGGTTGTTGCATTGCTGCTGCCCAAATGATTAGACCGAAAGCGATCTTGTTCAAAAAGTCAGCTGCGTTGTAAATCACGTTAAGTGAGTTAGCATCTACTCCACCTGTTAGGTAACCAAAAATGTAACCTAATGGGTAAATAGCCCAACCTACAGTAACGATCATTCTCATTGCACCAAAAGCAGTTACAAGTGCTTTATTACCACTTTTTGCTGCTCTCTTACCTGCTTCACCAGAGAATACTTCATAAAGAATGTATACCCAACCAGCCATACCGATAATGAAACCAAGTGTAGCGTTGATGTATCCTGCTTCTCCTAAGTATCCACCTACTAGCATTACTAGTGTACCAAGCATCAATCTCCAGAAAATTCCTGAATCTGCTTTGTTTACTGCTGATAGAACAAAATAGAATTCTAACATTAGTAATGGCACTGTAATTAACCAGTCAATGTATCTGTAAACAGTTGGTGAGTCACCAGTCATGATCCATACATCTCTCATGTACATGTAGTGAACGAATGCAATACCAGTTACTAGACCAGCAACTGTCATTGAAACTCTCCAACCAGCTGGAACTGAACTTCTTTCAAAGAAAAAGAATACAGTAGCAGCTAAACAAGCCATTGATACTAACCAAAATGAAATACCTACGAAATCATCCTGAGCTAACATCACTGTCTCTGCGTTTGCTACACCTGTAACACCCATTAGGGCTACAGCTGTAAGAGCAAACAATTTAAGTTTTTTCATAAAAAACTCCCTCTTTAGTTAGTTTTTATTTATTTAGTTTATATAAACTAGGCTAAGGTTTCCCTTAACCAAGATAGGGCGTTAAATAACAAATAAATTAAGATTAATGAAGAGTTAATTGTCGCTAATAACCATTGATTTTACTTATTTTTTAAAATTAAATGCAATTTTAAAGTTAAAAACTAACTATTTTTATTAATTCGAATCAAATTTTATGTCAAAAAAATTTCAAGAAATTTATGATCAATCCATTAATAATCCTGAAAAATTTTGGCAAGAAGCATCCGATGATATTTTTTGGTTTAAAAAACCAACTAAAATTTTAAACAAATCTAATCCTCCATTTTATAAATGGTTTGAAGATGGGATAACTAACACTTGTTACAATGCTTTAGACATTCATATTGATCAAGGTAGAGGAAAAAAGACCGCATTAATTTATGATAGTCCTATTACAAATAACAAAAGTCAATTTAGTTACGAGGAACTAAGATCAAAAGTTTCAAAATTTGCAGGAGCTCTTAAAGATCAAGGTATTGTTAAAGGAGATAGAGTAATCATTTATATGCCAATGATCCCAGAGGCAGTTATTGCAATGCTAGCATGTGCAAGAATTGGAGCAATTCATTCTGTTGTCTTTGGTGGTTTTGCTTCAAACGAACTTGCAAGCAGAATAGATGACAGTAAAGCTAAATTATTAGTTACAGCCTCTTGTGGTTTTGAGCCTGGAAGGACAGTTGAATATAAACCTCTTGTCGATGAAGCTATTAAACTAGCTAATCATAAAATCAGTAAAATGATTTTATTTCAAAGACCTGGTCATGAAGTAAAATTGAACGCACCAATAGAAGTTAGTTGGGCTGAAGTTGTCTCAAATGCATCTGATGCTGATTGTGTTGAGATGAATTCCAATGAACTTGCTTATATCTTATATACATCTGGCACAACTGGAACCCCTAAAGGGATAGTCAGAGATATCGGTGGTCATATAGTTGCTCTGAAATGGACTATGAAAAATATTTACAATATTGATGCTGATGATATTTGGTGGTCAGCTAGTGACATAGGCTGGATCGTTGGACACTCTTATATTGTCTACGCCCCATTGTTTAAAGGATGCACTACAGTTCTATTTGAAGGAAAACCAGTTGGCACACCTGATGCTGGAGCTTTCTGGAAAATTATATCTGACTACAAAGTAAAATCACTATTCACAGCACCTACTGCTTTTAGAGCTATTAAGAAAGAGGATCCCGAAGGTAAGTTTTTTTCAAAATATGATTTAAGTAGTTTTGAAAGCTTGTTTCTTGCGGGAGAAAGAGCAGATCCAGATACAATTAAATGGGCAGAAAATTTACTTAAAGTTCCAGTAATTGATCACTGGTGGCAGACAGAAACTAGTTGGGCGATCAGCTCTAATTGTACAGGAATAGAAATGATGGAGACTAAATATGGTTCAGCTTGTAAAGCTGTTCCTGGTTATGACGTTAAGATTATTAAACCAGATCAAACATTAGCAAAACCAAATGAAATGGGAGACGTTGTTGTTAAACTTCCACTGCCTCCTGGAACTTTTCCAACATTATGGAATGCAGATCAGAGATACAAAGAAAACTATATGACTAATTATGAGGGATACTATCAAACTTATGATGCAGGACATATCGATGAGGATGGTTACATTTGGATTATGTCTAGAACAGATGACATTATTAATGTTGCAGGACATAGACTATCAACAGGTGCTATTGAAGAAGTTTTGTCTGAACATCAATCAGTTGCGGAATGTGCAGTACTTGGAATTACAGATAAATTAAAAGGACAATTACCTATTGGACTTGTTGTCTTAAAATCTGGGGTAGACAAAGATAACGAAACCATATCAAAAGAATGTATTCAAATGGTTAGAGATAAAATCGGACCTGTTGCTGCATTTAAAGTGGTAATTGTTATAAAAAGACTACCAAAAACAAGATCTGGTAAAATTTTAAGAGGGACTATTAGAAAAATTGCTGATGGTGTTGAGTATAAAGTGCCTCCTACGATTGATGATCCTGCGATCCTTGACGAGATAAAACAAGACCTAATTGAAAATAAAATTCTAAATAATGATTAAAACATATTTTTTTTTATCTATTGCAATATTTTGTGAGGTAGCTGGAACAATGTTGTTGCCAGTATCACAAAATTTTACAAAAGTTATACCAACAGTTTGTCTTACAATATTTTATCTTACTTCTTTCTATTTAATGACTTTTGTTATGGATAAACTTCCAATAGCGATTGTGTACGCAACATGGAGTGGGCTTGGTGTGTTTACAATAGCAATACTTGGGTACATATTTTTTAAACAAACGCTAGCTTGGCAAGCCATTGGTGGATTGTTCCTTATTGTTATTGGAGTTGTTCTAGTTAATAGTTTTACAGTAAAACTTAGCTAAATTTTAAAGGTGTTCCTTCAGGATCACCTAAAATTTTGCCATCTTGCATTTTAATATTTCCAGCAATAATTGTGTGAGTTGGTGTTCCTTTAAATTTATCTCCATTAAAAGGAGTCCAGCCACACTTACTTTCAATATTTTCATTTTTTATTTCAATTGTTTTATTCATATCGACAATTGTAAAATCAGCATCATATCCTTCTTTAATAAATCCTTTGTTTTGAATTCCAAAAATTTTAACTGGGTTTTCACACACAAGATTCATTAACTGGTTAAGTGTAAGCTTTCCATCATTCACATGATTTAACATTACAGGCAATAAAGTTTGAACACCAGGCATACCAGATGGTGAGTTGGGATAATTTTTTTCTTTATTCACTTTTAAATGTGGTGCGTGATCTGAGCCTATTGTATCGTTTAAATTATTTCTCACACCATACCATAATCTATCATAGTGAGATTTGTCTCTTAGAGGAGGATTCATTTGAGCATAAGTTCCAAGTTTGTCATAACAATCTGGTGCATAAATTGTTAAATGCTGAGGAGTTATCTCAAATGTAATGTTGCCTTTATGTTGTGATAAAAAATCGATCTCTTCTTTTGTGGTTATATGAAGAATATGTGCTTTTTTATTATGTCTTTCTGCAATTCTAACAATTCTTCTTGTAGATGATATTGCACATTCTGCGCTTCTCCAAACTGGATGTGAATGAACATCACCATCTTTAATCAACTTTTTGTTAGCATTCAAAATCGCTTCATCTTCAGAGTGAACTGCCACAACTTTTGAGCTATTTTGAAAAACCTTATCAATATCATCTTCTTCTGCAACTAAGAGATTGCCGGTTGACGATCCTGCAAAAAGTTTAATTCCACAGCATCCTTCTAAGCCTTTTAAGCTTGCTAAATCATTTGCATTGTCTGCTGTTGCTCCAAAATAAAAAGCATAATTGCAATACATTCTATTTTTTGCGAGATCTAATTTTCTTTGAAACTCCTTCATATTAGAAGTTGGTGGATTTGTGTTAGGCATTTCAAATACACTTGTAATTCCTCCAGCAATTGCTGCTCTACTTCCAGAATGTAAATCTTCTGTGTCCGTTGATCCTGGCTCTCTAAAATGAGTTTGGGTATCTATACATCCTGGTAAAACAGTTTGACCTTCAGCATTTATAGTTTCTTTAGCTTCATCAGAAACCTCACCAATTTTATGAATTTTACCATCTTTAATAGCAACATCAGCATCTTTTAACTCTCTATCGATGTAACATTGTCCATTTTTAATTATAAGATCTAACATTTAAAAAAAAAGTAATTATATTAAAAACATCAATTAATCAATTATGAATATCAAAGATGTATATATTTTAGATGATAGAGCAATTCTTTATTTAAACGGTGAAGATACAAAAGAATTTCTACAAAATCTGATTACAAACGATATCAAAAAAGTAAGTGAAACTAACACATGTTTTGCTTCTTTGTTATCTCCACAAGGTAAATTTTTATATGAGTTTATAATAATCAAACATAAATCTGGTTATTTGATTGATTGTGAAAAGTCTCAAGCTGATGAATTGTATAAACAATTAAGTATTTATAAATTAAGATCAAAAGTTGAAATTCTAAATTTAAGTAATGAATTCGTAGTAGCAGCTTTTAGTCGTGAAAAATTTTTAACATTTGATAAAGTTCAAGACAAAATTGGTTTTACTATAAAATATAGAGAAGATCCTATTTTTTTAGATCCAAGAAACAAACAATTAGGAGCAAGATTAATTATTAATTTAGAAAAACTTTATTTATCATTAAAAAAGCTAAATCTGCATGATGCAAATCTACGTGAATATTATTCTTTTAGTCACAAAATTGGGATTGTACCAAAAGATTTAAATAAATTGCAAAATAAATTATTTGGAATTGAGTGTAATTATGAAGAATTAAATGGAATTGATTTTAAAAAAGGTTGTTATGTTGGGCAAGAAAATACTGCAAGAATTAAATTAAAAAATAAACTGTCAAAAAGATTATTGCCAATAAATATAATTAAAGGTGAATTATCTGAGGGGCAAAGTATCTATTATAATGAAAATGAAATAGGAAAAGTATTAATAGATAATGTTTATCCATTTGCTTTAGTCAAATACTTGGATGAAAATTTTAATGGAAAATCAGATTTTAATACAAAGGAAGCTTCGATTAAAATTGAATTACCTGATTGGATAAAAAGCTAATTTGTTATTAAATACATAGATAATCACCAAGATTGTGAGAACTATAATAATCCAAATACTTAGGTTTTTAAAAAATTGCTTTAACTGTGAATTTGATTGTAAAAAACTAGGCAACACTAAAAGTAAAATTATACCCATAAATATAACTGAAAGTAATTTATCCATTAAAACTCCTATAAATTTTTACTTTGGTGCGGTCGGAGAGAATCGAACTCTCATGGACTAAGTCCACACGGCCCTCAACCGTGCCTGTCTACCAATTTCAGCACGACCGCAGTATGTGTCATAATAAATGAATGACAACTATCTTTCAAATTGGTAAATATCATCATGGAATTTACACAAGAAGTGCAAAAAGCTACAGATCCTATTTATCAGAAAATTTCTAAAGTAATGCCTGAAATTGAATGGTCTGTACATGCTCCATACATTCACAAAATTAATGAACTTAAAAAGAAAAAGAACGCTGTAATACTTGCTCATAACTATCAAACTCCAGAAATTTATCATGGTGTAGCAGACTTTGCTGCTGACTCTCTTGCTTTAGCAATTGAAGCTTCAAAAACATCTGCAGATATAATTTTAATGGCTGGAGTTCATTTTATGGCAGAAACAGCAAAACTAATGAGTCCTGATAAAAAAGTTATTTTACCAGATATGGATGCAGGTTGCTCATTATCGTCTTCAATTACAGGAAAAGATGTGAGGCTATTAAAAGAAAAGTATCCAGGAGTTCCTGTGGTATCTTATGTAAATACATCAGCAGAAGTTAAAGCTGAAACAGATGTATGTTGCACATCAGCGAATGCTGTTAAAATTGTAAAATCTTTAGGGGTTAAAAAAGTAATATTCTTACCTGATGATTATCTTGCAAAATACGTTGCTTCTCAAACAGATGTAGAGATCATATCTTGGAAAGGCATCTGTATTGTGCACGACCAGTTCAATGAAAAAGAAATTCATGATATTAGAAAAAATAACCCAGGAATTAAAATTATAGCACATCCCGAATGTCCGCCAGATGTAATCAAAGCAAGCGACTTTGCAGGCTCAACATCAGGTATGATTAAATACGTAGAAGATAATCAGCCTAAAAAAGTAATGATGGTTACAGAGTGCTCTATGAGTGACAATATACAAATAGAAAATCCAAATGTAGAATTTGTAAAACCATGCAACATGTGTCCTCATATGAAAAAAATTACACTTCCAAAAATATTAGATTGCCTTGAAAATGAAACTGGTGAAATAATTATGGATAAAGATACAATTGAAAAGGCTAGAGTCTCAGTTGAAAAAATGGCAGCCATTGGCAGATAATTAAGTGTCAAAAATAAAACTCAGCAAAGATTTTATTCGTAACACAGTTAAGAGAGCATTGAATGAAGATCTCTACCCCTCTGGAGATATCACATCAAGTTTAATAAAAAATAATAAAACTATTAAAGTTAAACTTATTTCAAATGAAAATGCAATTGTTGGTGGTTTGTTGTTTGCAAAACAAGCTTTTGATTTAGTTGATAATAAAATTAAGTTTAAAATTAAAAAAAAAGATGGATCTAATGTAAAAAAAGGTTTTTTAATTGCAACTATCGAAGGTAATGCTAGAAATATTTTAATTGCTGAAAGAATTGCTTTAAATTTTTTATCTCATATTTCGGGTATTGCCACAAAGACAAATAAATTTGTCAAACTTGCTGGCAAAAAATGTAAAATTTGTTGTACTCGTAAAACAATTCCAAATACAAGGGTTATTCAAAAGTATGCCGTCAAGTTAGGTGGAGGTACCAATCATCGTTTTAATCTAAGTGATGAATTTTTAATTAAAGATAATCATATTGCTTCATCAAATATTAAAAAATTAGTTTCATTGGCTATTAAAAATAAAAAAGGACGAAAAATAACAGTTGAAGTTGATAATTTAAAACAACTCAATGAAATAATGGGTCTAAAATTTAATACTGTTTTGTTTGATAATATGTCAGTTAAAAATCTTAAAACAGGTGTTAAAATTGCAAAAAATTATTATGAAACTGAAGCTTCAGGAAACATTAATTTAAAAACAGTTAAAAGAGTTGCCAAAACAGGTGTAGATAGAATTTCTATTGGAAGCATAACTCATAGCGCTACGGCTATTGATTTTAAACTAGAAATTTAAGATACAAATTTTGTTAAATCAGGTTTAAAATAATTTGGGCCCTTCATTACTTTTCCTGATTCATTATAAATAGGCTCACCATTTTCGCCTAATTTACTCATATTAGAATTTTGAACTTCATCAAAACATTTATCTAAATCAATTCCAAAAGCATGACCTGCCCCATAAGTTACATACAAAATATCTGTAAGTGCATCAGCGACTTCTAATAAATCATTGTTTTTCATTGCTTCTTGAAGCTCATCTAATTCTTCTTTAATAAGATCTATTCTTAATTTGTTAATTTTATCACTACTAAATGAAGGTTTTGTTTTAACCTCTTGACCAAAGGTTTTCATAAAAGTTCCAACTTTATTAAAATTCGACATTTTGCTCCTGTAAGTTTTTTTAAAATTATTGTATGTTATAATTATTTATTACATACAAATTAATCAATGAAATTAAGAAAAGAATTCGACAGTATTGGAAGTGTAAATGTTCCTAATAATAAATATTGGGGAGCATCGACACAACGATCTAACAAATTTTTCAATATTGGTAAAATACTAGTAAATATTTCAATAATTAAATCTATAGCTATAGTTAAAAGATCAGCTGCAATTGTTCATTCTAAAGACAAGTTGATTTCAAACAAAATTTCTAAAGCAATTATTAGAGCCTCTGATGAAGTGATAAGTGGAAAATTAGATGAAAATTTTCCTCTTAAAGTATGGCAAACAGGCTCAGGAACTCAAACAAACATGAATGTTAATGAGGTAATTGCTAACAGAGCAATAGAAATCTTAGGTGGTAAAAAAGGAACTAAAAAACCAGTTCACCCCAATGATCATGTAAATAAATCACAATCAACAAATGATGTTTTTCCAACTGCAATGCATATTTCTGTAGCAGAAGAAACTTTAAAAAAATTACTACCCAATTTAAAAATTTTAGAAAAAGAACTAAAGAAAAAGTCAAGTGAGTTTCAAAGTATAGTAAAAATTGGAAGAACTCATTTACAAGACGCTACACCCTTGTCACTTGGACAAGAATTTTCTGGCTATCATACACAAGTTAAAAAGAGTATTGAAAGGATTGAATATGCATTAAAAGAAATTCTATACCTTGCACAAGGTGGTACAGCTGTTGGTACCGGCATAAATTCTAGAAAAAATTTTGATAAAAAGATAGTTAAAGAAATTGCAAAATTTACAAAAATCTCCTTTAAGCCAAGTGCAAATAAATTTGCTGAACTTGCAGCCCATGACTCAATTGTTAATTTTTCAGGAACATTAAATACATGTGCTGTAGCTTTAATGAAAATTTCAAATGATATTAGATTTTTAGGATCTGGTCCTAGGGCTGGATATGGTGAGCTTATATTACCTGAGAATGAACCAGGTTCTTCAATTATGCCGGGAAAAGTTAACCCTACTCAGTGTGAAGCTGTCACCATGGTTTGTGTTAAAGTAATTGGTAATCACAATGGTATTACTATTGCAGGATCACATGGACATTTCGAACTAAATGTTTTTAAGCCATTGATTGCACATAATATTTTACAATCTATTGATTTAATAGCTGACAGTACTAAAAATTTTGCTCTATATTGTGTAAAAGGAATAAAAGCTAATAAAAAAAAAATCCAAGAACATTTAGATAATTCGCTAATGCTAGTTACAGCTTTAGCTCCTAAAATTGGCTATGATAATGCAGCAAGAATTGCAAAGACAGCCCTCAAGAATGATACTACGCTAAAATTTGAAACATTAAAGACAGGTCTTATAAATGAAAAGGACTATGACAAAATAGTAGATCCTAAAAAAATGATCTATCCTGAATAACCTTTAATAGCCTTGTTTACTAAATTTTTTATATAAATTCTATTTTGAAGCTTGCTTTCTTTAAAAATAAATTGTTTTAAAGTTTCATTAACATTTTTATCAATAACATCATTGACTTTAATTGTATTTAAATTGGCAGTGTGCTGATCAAAATTATAAATTAAATTAAACTGAATTTTTTTGATTTTTTTTCTATTTTTAAGTGGAGTTTGAAAAATTTTATAAACCTCGTTATAATCTTTAACATTTATTGAGATTAAAGTATCTAAAATTAAATTATTATTATCTGTATAAATTAAACTATCAGTTATTTTAAAATCAGCATAGTTTTTTAATTCAAACTTAGTTCCATTTATATCTATTAAACCTTCGCTTATTTTTGCACTTAAAGATAAATTAATTAAATCTCTAAAAGAGGAAATTTGCTTTGCTTTAATTTTTGTATTTATATTTAAGTTATTATTATTAAGTATTCCTGTCTTTAATAATTGAACCAAGATTGAATTTGAATTTAATAATATATTTGAATTTAGCTCACTAAAATCACCTGAAAGTTCTGAAAAAAAGGGCTTTAAACTTACAAAACCATTAAATTTGTAATTCTTATCTTTAGATTTATCTAAATAATTGAAATTAAAAAAGTTTTTTTCAAAATTATAAGTTCCCCCACTCTTATTCTTGTTATAAATTAATTCTATTAATCCATTTTTTTTATAAGACGAGTAATTATAACTATTTTCAATCTGAAGATTAATAAAATTTAAATTTATTTTACTTATAATCTTCTCTTTAATTGAGTCATCTATGATTTTAACCTCATAAAATATATTAAAAATTTCATTCTCAGCAAATAAAACATTTTCTAAATTTTTAGTATCATAAAAATATTTTAAATCTTTAATTTTATTTATAAATAAAACATCGTTTTCAATATTTTTATAAAAGATATTACTATTCTTAATTTTAAGAGTAAAATTAGAAAAGTTTCTATTTAAAAGTTTAGTAAAAAAATTGTAATTTTTTTTATTCAAATTAAAATTTGTATTATCAAAGATAACATCTACTATTTTAATTTTTTTTGAAAATAATAAATATTTAGGAGAAATATAAATTTTGACCTTCCCCGAACTTTCTACTTGGTTTAGAAATGAACCACTTTTAAATTCAAAATTGGGTCTAGGAAATAAATTATACTTATAATTATTTGATAAATTAAAATCTAAATTTAAATGTTCAGATAACTGATTCTTAATATTAGTAACTGATTTACTGTTGTCATACAAATGCGGTACAGATAAATATAAAAAAAGAGAGACAAATAGGGCCAAATTAAAGATAAAAATTCTTTTAAAACTCAATAAAGCTAACCATTTGTCTTTTTTAAAAAGAAAATTTAATTTGTTTAAATTTTTCTCTAATTGGTTATTTATAAAGTTGTTTAATTTAGTTAACGATTTATCTTTTTTAAAAAAAAAATTAAATTGGTTTAAATTTTTCTTTAATTGAGTACTTATAGAGCTGTTTAACTTAGCTAAAATTTTAACAAAATTATTATGATTATTCATAAAACTACGAAACTTATAATGAAATTTTTTAAATGATAAACTCTGATTATTTGGAAAATTTAAATAATGCTCAAAAAGAAGCTGTTTTATATTTAGATGGGCCATTATTGATAGTTGCTGGTGCAGGATCTGGGAAAACAAAAGTCCTAACATCAAGAATTGCCCACATAATTAAAGAAAAGAAGGCATTTCCTAATCAAATTTTGTCAGTAACTTTTACAAATAAAGCTGCAAAAGAAATGCAAACAAGAGTAAGTAAGATGCTTGGTTCAGCTGCAACCGGTCTTTCCTGGCTTGGAACGTTTCACTCAATTTGTGCAAAAATATTAAGAAAACACGCAACAGCTGCAAATCTTAATTCAAACTTTACTATTATAGATACTGATGACCAAACAAGACTTATTAAAAATATATGTAAAAGTGAAAATATTGATATCAAACAATTGGCACCTAGATTTATATTGGCAATAATTGATAGATGGAAAAATAAAGGATACTATCCATCTGAAGTTATAATTAACAACAAAGATATCTATGAAAAAACTATACTTCCTTTGTATAAAATTTATCAACAAAAATTAATAGATTTAAATTCGTGTGATTTTGGTGACTTAATTTTACATACTGTAAAAATTTTAGAAAATTATTCTGATATAAGACAAATCTATACAACAAACTTTAAATATATCTTGGTTGATGAGTATCAAGATACTAATTTTATTCAAAGCAAATGGTTAAACTTATTATCTGAAAAAACTAAAAATTTATGTTGTGTGGGAGATGATGACCAATCAATTTATAGTTGGAGAGGTGCGGAAATTAAAAATTTTTTAGAATTTGATCAAGTATATGAAAATACGAAAGTAATAAGACTTGAACAAAACTATAGATCTTCTCAGAATATTTTATCGGTGGCTTCAAATCTAATCTCAAATAATCAAAATAGAGTTGGTAAAACACTTACCACTACTATGGAAGAAGGAGATTTAGTCAAATTAAATTGCTTTAAAAATGGAAAAGATGAAGCAATTGGAATTTCAGATGAAATAGAAAAAAAATTAAAAAAGAAATATTCATTTAACGAAATGGCTATTTTAGTAAGAGCTATATTTCAAACAAGAGAATTCGAAGAAAGATTTCTTAAAATCGGTATGCCTTATAGAATTTTAGGAGGAACAAAATTTTATGAAAGGGCTGAAATTAAAGATTGTGTTGCTTATTTAAGATTAATTCATCAAGAAAGAGATGACCTTGCTTTTGAAAGAATTGTCAACAATCCAAAAAGATCAATTGGGGACACTACCTTGAAAACTATTCATGAGTTTGGAAAAGAAAATAATTTAAGTTTAGAGTCTGCGGCAAATAAAATGCTTGAGCAAAATTTAATTAAACCAAAAACTAAAATAGGTCTTAGTTTTTTTTTAAATGCATTAAATAAATGGAGAAACGATCTAAATATAAAAAATATTAATCATATAAAATTGCTACAAATAGTTTTGGACGAGTCTGGTTACTCAGCAATGCTTAAGAATAAAAAAGATTTAGATAATGAAAATAGATTAGAAAATATTAAAGAATTATTAAGTGCGATGAAAGAATTTGACAATCTAGAAAGCTTTTTAGAACATGTGTCTCTAGCAACCTCAATTGATCAAGAATGGGACGGGGAAAAAATTAATATGATGACGATGCATGCTGCAAAAGGACTTGAATTTGACGTAGTTTTTCTTCCTGGTTGGGAAGAAGGTTTATTTCCACATCAAAAATCAATTGAAGAAAAAGGCCAAAATGGTTTAGAAGAAGAGCGCCGTTTAGCTTATGTTGGAATTACCAGAGCTAAAAAAAAAGCAATAATTTCATTTTCAATGAATAGATTTTACCAGGGTGATTGGATTGATAGCATGGCCTCAAGATTTATAGAAGAATTACCAGAAAAACACTTAGAAAAAAATTCTTTTTTTGATGATGAAGTTGATGTTGATCAGGATTTTGATTTTAATCAAGATTTTGAAATTGAAGAAGGAACAAGAAGCCCTGGGTGGATACGATACCAAAAGAGAATTAAATGAAAAAAGAAGTAAAAGAATTAAGAAAAAAATTTAAAAAATACGATATTGATGGATATATTATACCCAAAAATGATGATTATTTTACAGAATATTCAAAAATAAATAGATTAAAAATTATTTCAAATTTTACTGGCTCTGCTGGTTTAGCTATTGTTTTAAAAGATAAGAACTATTTGTTTACAGATGGTAGGTACACTATTCAAAGCGAAAATGAGAGTGGAAAATATTTTAAGATTATTAACTATGAAAAAATAATTAATTGTAATTTGTTTAAAAATCTAAAACTAGGAATAGACCCAAAATTATTCACACATCACCAGATAAATAATTATTTTTTAAAACATAACAAAGTTAAGTTTTTGTCAAATAACTTAATTGATGAAATAAAAATCTCAAAAATTACAAACAATGTTCCTTTTTTTTCAATCAAAGATGAAATTATTGGAGAAAACAGCAAATCAAAAATAAATAAAATTACAAAATACTTAAAAAAAAATAAAGCTGATAATTTATTTGTATCTGCTCCAGAAAATGTAGCTTGGATTTTAAACATTAGAGGAGGTGATGGTCCAAATAGTCCTCTACCAAATTCAAGACTAATCATAAATAAATCAAAAAAAATCTTTTTAATAACAGAACCTCAAAAAGCTAAAAAACTAATAAAAGAAAAAATAATTAATAAAAATCAATTAGTAATCACAAATGATTTGCCAAAAAAGATTATGACTTTAATTGGTAAAAACTTCATAATTGATAATAAATCTTGCTCTATTTTTTATGAAAATATTATTAAGTCTAAATTTAAGGTTATAAAAAGAGAAGATCCAACTTATCTTTTAAAAGCTATAAAAAATAATATTGAAATTAATAATATGATTAAATCTCATATTATAGATGGTGTGGCACTAACAAAATTTATTTATTGGATTAAAAAATTAAATAAAAAAAAGATTACAGAAGTTGATGCTCAGATTAAATTAGAAAAATTTAGAAAAAAAAGTAACAAATACTTATATCCAAGTTTTGAAACAATTGCAGGTGCTGGAGAAAATGGTGCTATTGTTCATTATAGAGCCAAAAAAAGAGATTGCAGAATAATAAAAAAAAATGATATTTTTTTATGTGATTCTGGTGGTCAATATGAATATGGTACCACTGATGTCACTAGAACTATCTGTTTTACAAAACCAAAACAGAGTATCAAGAATATTTACACTAAAGTATTAAAGGGACATATAGCTGTAGCAAATACTGACTTAAGATTTGATAATACAGGTCTAAAAATAGATAAAAGAGCAAGAAAATATTTAAAGGAAAGTAAATTGGATTATGCTCATGGTACAGGACATGGTGTTGGTTTCTTTTTAAATGTCCATGAAGGACCTCAATCAATCTCCAAACTAAATAAAGTCAAAATTCAAAAAGGTATGATTTTAAGTAATGAACCAGGTTATTATAAAAAAGGTTCGTATGGTATTAGAATAGAAAATCTTGTTTTTGTTAAACAAATTAAGAAAAAAATTTTTTTTGAAAATTTAACACTTGCTCCAATAGAAAAAGATTTAATTAATTATGATCTTTTGACTAGCTCAGAAAAAAATTATCTATTTAAATATCATTTAGATGTTTATATAAAACTTTCTAAGTATCTTTCTCCAAATGAGAGAAAATGGTTAGCTAGTTATATTTAACAGCTTCAAAAAATCACTTTGATTTAATATTGTAACATGAAATTCTTTAGCTTTATCAACTTTCTTTTTAGTTGGTTTTTCACCTATGATTAGATAATTTAATTTTTTTGTTACAGTACTCACAGAAGTACCAGAATTTTCTTCTATTAAAGATTTTACCTCCGCTCTACTAATGCCATTTAACTTTCCAGTTACCATAAATGTTTTTTCATTTAATAATCCATTTTTATTTTTAATTATAGCATCTTTGACTTCTAAAATTTTTTGTAATTTCTTCAAAATATTTATATTAATTTCGTTTTCAAAAAAATTTTTTACTGACTTCAGCTGAGTTTCTCCAATTCCATCAATATTCAATATGTCATCTAAAATTTCTTCATTAGAAAAACTAATAAACTTTGAAAATGTTTTAAAATATTTTGATAAAATTTTTGCATTTTCTAAACCAATATGCCTGATACCTAATGAGTAGATCAATCTTTCTAAAGAAATATTTTTTCTTTGATTAATAGAGTATTTTAAATTTTCCATTGATTGTCTACCCCAACCTTCAAGATTTTCTATCTTTTTAAAATCTAGATTAAATATATCCTGTGGTAATTTTATTAAATTAAGTTTCCAAAAATTCTCTACAATTTTTTTTCCAAATCCATCAATATTAAATGCATCTTTTGAAACAAAATGTTTTAATTTTTCTATTGCAATTTTTTCACACTCATATCCTTCGTTAGAACACCTTCTTACTGCATCTTCTTTTTTGGTAATATTATTAAAATCTTTAATTGTTTTTGAGCCACATGATGGACATTTTTTTGGAAAAATAAATTTTGTTGATTTTTTATCTCTTTTAATTTTATCTACTGAAAGAATATGAGGTATTACATCCCCCGCCCTTTCTATAGTTGCTAAATCTCCTATTCTTATATCTTTTCTATCAATCTCATCTTCATTGTGCAGAGTAGCATTAGATACAATTACTCCTCCAATATTAATTGGTTTGATTTTTGCAACTGGTGTCAAAGCTCCAGTTCTTCCTATTTGAATTTCAATATTAAGAATTTTAGATACAGCTTTGTTAGAGGAAAATTTATGAGCAATAGCCCACCTTGGAGAATTTGCAACATTTCCAAGTCTTTTTTGAAGTTCAAAGTTATTAATTTTATAAACTATACCATCAATATCAAAATCAATTTTTGTTCTATCCTTTTCTATCTTGGAATAATTAATCAACAAATCATCAACACCTACAAATAGTCCATTCAAAGGATTTGTTTTAAACCCCCAATCATCTAAATTTTTTAAAAAGTCTGTTTGATTTTTTGCCTTAAGACCTTTTTCATAACCAAAAGTATAGGCAATAAATTTTAGGGGAATTTTTTTTGTTTCATCTGAATTTTTTTGTCGTAATGATCCAGATGCAGCATTTCTTGGGTTTGCAAATTTTTCCTTTAAATTTTTAAAATCACTATTTTGTATAAATACTTCACCTCTTATATCAATTTCTTTAGGAAAATCTTTTAGCTGAATTTTTTTTGGAATGTCTTTTATAGTAGCAAGATTAGCTGTTATATCCTCACCTTCTTTTCCATCACCTCTTGATAATCCAATTTTAAACTCACCATTTTTGTAAATTAATGAGGCTGATATACCATCTATTTTTGGTTCGGCACTATAAGAAAGCTTATAGTCCTCATTCTTAGATAAAAAATTTAATATTTTTTTTTCAAAATTAATTAGATCTTCTCTTCCAAAAGCATTTGCCAAAGACAACATTGGAGCTCTATGAGTTATCTTTTGGAAATTTTTAGATGGTTTAAATCCAACAACTTTTGATGGTGATTTTTTCGAATTAAGAAAAGTATATTTACTTTCTAAAACTAAAATACTATTTTTTAAATCATCATATTCTTTATCTGATACTAATGGTTTACTAGTATCATAGTAGTTTTTATTATAGTTGGTTAATAACTTTATTTTTTTTTTATATTCAGATTCTAGATTTTTTTTTATCATCTCAACTAAATAGAGACTTAAATTTTTCTATTATAGAATTATTTTCTTTTTTGATATCTTTTATAGTATTTTTTTTATATTTTCTGTTAAATACAATAAATGATTTTTCATACCACTCAGATGACTGGTAATTATATCCTAATAAGTTAGCATATTTTTTTGCTTCTGTTTCAATTCCTAGAATATAATAAATTTCAACCAATCTATGTATGGCTTCCTCCACATATATGGTAGTCTCATAATCATCGATAACAACTCTAAATCTGTTTATTGCTGGAATCCATTTTTTTTTATCAAAGTAGTATCTTCCTATAAACATTTCTTTACCAGCAAGAATTTCATTAATCAGATCAATTTTAAATGTTGCATCAGTAGCAAATTCTGAATCAGGATACTTAGATATAAGACTTTCAAAGGTTGTTTTGGCATTTACAATGGATTGAAGATCTTTTTTTGCATCAATAATTTGTTCGTAATAACACAATCCTAATAAATATTCTGCATAAGCAATATCTTTATGGTTAGGGTAAACTCTCGAAAATCTTATTAATTCAGCCATCGCATCTCCATAATAATTTTGAGAATAATATGAATAGGCCGCCATCAATGCAGATTTTGGTGCATACTCTGATTGTGGAAATAAAGTTTCTGCCTCATTAAATTTTTTTGCTGCGAACAGAACATCGCCAGCTTCTAATTCCTTCAATCCATCCTCATAAGCCTCTATCATTTGTGACTCTAAATTTACTTCATTGATATTAGATTTTTCAATTTCCTTTTTTGAACAAGAAAAACAAAATAAAATAATTATAAAAAAATAAAAATAATTCCGATAGATCATGACTAGTTATACCTTTAATTTATATCTTTGAAAATATATGTTTAGCTTAGGCTATTGATTTTAATAATTTTCTATGAATTAAAGTATGAGGAAGGTTTTTTTCTTTTATTTCAAGAATAGAAAAGTTTTCTTTGTTTTCGAATACTTTTCTCAATAATTGATTTGTAAGATAGTGGCCACCTTGAGAACATTTAATTTTAGCAATTATTCTATAACCTGAAGTAAACAGGTCACCTATACAATCAAGTATTTTATGATTAACAAATTCTTTGTCATTTCTTAAACCCTCTTTATTTAAAACTTTATTATCATTTACTACTATTGCATTTTGTAAGCTTCCACCTTTTCCTAGTCCTTTTTTTCTAATTAACTCTACATCTTCAAATAAACAAAATGTTCTTGAATTAAAAACATTAGTTAAATCATCTTCAAAAACTTTAACTTTGTTTCTTTGATTTCCTATAATTTGATTTTCATATTTTAATTCAAAATCTATATCTAAACTTAAAGTGGAAGGCTCTATCTTGATAAATCGATTGCCGTCTGAAAACTCAACCTCTTTATTGATTTTAATAACCTTAATAGGAGCTTCACTAACCTCAAGTCCACAATTAATAATTTTTTCAATAAATTCCTTCGCAGATCCATCTAGAATTGGAACTTCTTCATTATCAATTTCTATTAGCGCATTATCAATACCTAGACCAAATAATGCACCCATCAAATGTTCAATAGTTGAAACTTTAACCCCAAATTCATTTTCAATTGTTGTATTAAGCAATGTATTTGTGACATTCATAAAATTTGGGTAAACTAGATTGTTTTCTTTATAGTCTGTTCTTTTAAAGACTATTCCAAAATTAGGCTCAGCTGGTTTAATACAAATATTTACTTTTAATCCACTGTGCAGTGCAATTCCGTTAAAGAGTACATTGCTTTTAATTGTTTTTTGAGTCAGATAAGACATTAAAGACTTTTAATTTGCTTTAGATAAATTTTGAAAACAACAATTATTACCAGAAAAAACAGTTTCAGCTAAATAGTTGAAAAAATCTTTCAAAAAAACGCTTATTTTTTGTATTTTTTGAAACAAGTCTAACCTCATTTTTATTAAAGCCATTATTTATTTGATTTGCCATTTTTGTTAATTCATTTTCGTTTTCACTTAAAAAACTTTTTATATAGCCACCTGACATATATTGTTCAATTCTGATTTGATGCTTTTCTAATAATTTATCATAAATAAAAGTAAAGCTATCTTGAATAGAAATAAAATTAACTTCTAAATAAAGATAGTCATCATTAATATTATCATTATTAGAGAGTAAATTATTTTCATTTTTATCTTTATTGATAATAACCATATGCATAACATTATGGTTCTGATAATTTTCTCTAAATATATCTTTTACTTCTTTTAAATTTTTTTCTAAATGTTTTTGATAAATATTTTTTTCATAATTTTTTTTTTTAAATGATATATCTACACTTAAAACTTTATCGTTCTCTATTATTAAAATTATACTTCTAATAAAGTTGTTTATCGTTTTTTCAATTTTATAAATATTTTCATCAAGAAATTTTGAAAGATTATAAAGCTCAATTTCATCATCAATTCTTATTTCTTCATTGTATATATTTTTTAAATTGTTTTTATCATAAACGAATATTTGATATTTGTTTTTAGAAATATAAAGAAATGTTTTAAAGTGAGATTCTTCAATCATTCAAAATAATTTGATTTTCAATTCTTGCATCTATTATTTTATCATCTTTAAATTTTCTATCATTCAAAAATTCTATTGCTAAATTAAGTGCAAGATAGGTATTATCATTTGGTAATTTTATAATAGTATTGTCCTTTAATTCTAAATCCCATCTTCTAGATGGAAAAAAATATAAATTTTTAATTTCTTTGTATGAAATTTTAGACTGATCAATAATTTTTTTAATACTGAAAAATTGAATTACATCTGGATTTCCAAAAATAAAAGGCAATTGTTTTTTTGAAAAATCATTTTTTATAAATTTTCCATTTGAACCTAAATAAAAAATTTCCTCATTTTTATTTATTTTTGCTAAAAATTTTGTTTTTTCTATATTTATATTTAATGAAGATGGGTATTTTTTAAGAATGAAATATTTTTCTACCAAAGCATTTGACTCAATTTCTTTTATTAGATCATCTTTATTAATTGAAAAAATATTGTATAAATTAAAGTCTACTTTATTAAGTAAATTTCTCTTATCTTCATTATCTAATCCAATAATATTAACATTGTGAATATTATGTAATTTTAAATCATTAAGATTGATATTGTTAATTGAGCCAACTAACAGCAGTAAAAAAAAATATTTTAAAATTTTTTTACTTTTTCGTTTTTGCATCTTTTAAAATCCACTCAATTAATTTTATAAAAGATATTCCATTATATTTTGCTATTTCTGGAACAAGAGATAGTTTTGTCATACCTGGTTGAGTATTAATTTCTAGTAAATAAAATTTATTTTCATAAAATTTAAAATCTGATCTTGTAACCCCATTACATCCAATAGTTTTATGTGCCTTTAGTGAAAGGCTCATCACTTCATTTAATTTATTATTTGAAAGTTCAACTGGAATTATATGTTCTGTTTTTGCATCAACATTATACTTAGCTTTGTAATCATAAAATTTTCTTTTTGGTTTAAGTTCTATTGCTCCTAATTTTTTGTTTCCCATAATTGCAACTTGAATTTCTCTACCACCAATAAACTCTTCTATCATTATCTGTTTATAGATTTTCATTGTGCTTAGGATTCGTGAAATATTTTTTTTTGTACAAATAAATACATTTACACTTGAGCCTTCATTAATTGGTTTTATTACAACTGGAAATTTTAACTTTTTTTCAATGTTTTTTATTAAATCAAAAATATTTTCTTTATAAGAATACTTAATATATTTTGGAGTATTGATTTTATTTTTTATAAAAATTTTTTTTGATATCTCTTTATCCATTGCTAATGAAGAAGCAATTACCCCCGAATGAGTGTATGGTATTTTAAATCCTTCTAAAATGGTTTGTATATAACCATCTTCACCAAACTGTCCGTGTAACGCATTAAATATAACATTAGGTTTAAATTGATTAATACTTTTTGACAAATTTACATCTGGTTCACAAATTTTTACTTTGTAACCATTTTTTTTTAGTTCTTTTGCAACTTGTACTCCCGTGTCCAGACTAATTAATCTTTCTTTCGAAACTCCACCAGCAAGTATTAATATTTTTTTTTTCAATTTATTCTAAAATTTTTATTTCCGTTTCTATCTTTACACCAGTTTTTTTCAAAACACTTTCAGATACAAATTCTATTAATTTTTTCATATCATCAAACTTAGCATTACCTTTGTTAACAAAAAAATTACAATGTTTTTCTGAAATACATGCGTCTCCAAATGATTTTTGCAAAGGGACCGATTCTTTTATTAACTGCCAAACTTTTTTATTCGATTGACCTAATGGATTTCTAAATGTGCTCCCACTAGTTTTAATTCTTGTAGGTTGTGATTTTTCTTTTTTTTCTTTTAATTTTATAATTTCATTTTTAATTAAATTTGATTTTTTTTTAAAACCCTTAAAAGATGCACTCAAAAAAATTAAATCATTTGATAGTCCGCTATCTCTATATTTAAAATTGATTTCTTTTGCTGGGATCGTAATAACCTGCCCTGATTTACTGATAGCTTGAACAGAAATTAGAATATCTTTAAATTCTCTATCAAAACACCCTGCATTCATTCTTATTCCTCCTCCAATTGTACCAGGTATGCAAGATAAAAATTCAAATCCACCTAGACTATTATCCATTGCAAATTCTGAAAGTGATTTATCACTAACGGCACTTCCAGCAATAATTATATCTTCTGATAAAAGCGAAATATTATTAAAATTTTTAGATAGTTTAACAACAACACCATCATAAGTTTTATCTGTAATCAGAGTATTTGATCCTCCACCTAAAACAAATAATCTCTCTTCATTTCCAATTATTTTTAAAAATCTGATTAATTCTTTTAAATTTTCTGCTTGATAAAAAATCTTTGTATTACCACCAATATTAAACCAGTTTTTTTTTTTTAAATTATAATTAAATTTTATATTTTCATTAAATTCTATCAATAGATCGTCTTGATTTATACTCATGATAAATATCTTGGCATTTCTCTCATCCATGTTGAGATAGTTCCAGCACCCATTCCAATAACTATTTTTTTTCCATAAATATTATTTTTAATATATTTTGATAATTGAAATTTATCATCTACTAAAAATAGTTTTACTTTTGAGTTTTTGATTATTTCTCTTGCAAAATTTTCATATTTAAATCCTAATGATATTTTTTCTCCAGCAGTATAAATAGGAAGTAAAATTACTTTATCTGCATTTTTGAATGCATAAGTGAATTCTTTTTTTAAATCTTTCAATCTTGAAATTCTATGTGGTTGAAAAATACATACTTTTTCATAACCTTTATAAACATTATTTACTCCATCTAATACGACTTTGATTTCTGTTGGATGATGAGCATAGTCATCAAAAAAATCAACTTTATTATACGTAAAAATTTTATTAAATCTTCTTTGAACTCCCTTAAAGTTTTTTAAACCTTTTTTAATATTTGAAACAGTCAGTCCAACAGTAATAGCCAAAGCTGATGCAGCAACTGAATTTCTAATATTATGCAATCCTAATAATGGAATTTTAATTTTTTTAATTAATTTATCTTTTTTATTAGGCAAAATTATTTTTAAATCAAACATAGAATAGTCTTTTGATTGTCTAATATTTTTAATGCAAAAATTTGATTTTTTTTCAATTCCATATGTATAAAAATTTTTATTACTTAGTTTCTTAATCAAATTTTTATTATTCTTATCGTCTATACAAATAAAAGATTTTCCAAATGATGGGACCTTATTTACAAACTTTATAAAATATTTATTCAAATCATCCATAGAACTATAAAAATCCATATGTTCTCTATCTATATTGGTTATTATTGAGTAGGTGGGTGGAATATAGACAAAGCTACCATCAGACTCATCTGCTTCTAGGATCGACCAATCACTTTTACCAAGTTTAGCAGAATTGTTGATGGAATTTATTACGCCTCCATTAATAATAGTTGGATCTATTTTAGTCTCTTCAAAAATGGAGGCTATTAGTGATGTTGTGGTTGTTTTTCCATGAGAGCCAACAACTACAATATTTTTTGTTAGAGAAACAATGTTTGCTAGCATTTCTCCTCTTTTATAAATTGGTAATTGTTTTTTTTTTGCCTCCATTAATTCTGGATTATTTTTTTTAATCGCTGAAGAAATTACAATAATGGTAGCTTTATTTATATTTTGTTTTTTTTGTCCAATTATAATTTTTATTTTTTCTTTTTTTAATCTTTCAATATTTTTATTGCTAGCGATATCACTGCCTTGAACCCTAAATCCTTTGCCCTTCATTATAAGGGATAATCCACTCATACCTATTCCACCAATACCTATAAAGTGAATAATCTCAGATTTTGCTAATTTAATTTTCATTAATAATATTTAATAATTTTTGATTAACATTATTCCACGTGTTTTGATAATTTAATTTTTCTAAATTATTTTTTTTTAAAAGTATTTCGTCTTTATTGCATAATATATTTAATAATAAATCTTCAAATTTTTTTTTGTCAAAATCAATTTGATTCACAATCCAACAACAACCTTTATTTTTATAATAATTAGCATTTTCTAATTGATGATTATCCTTAGAGGTTGGTAATGGAATAGCTATAAATGGTTTTTTAGATAGAGAAATTTCAGCCAAACTAGAGGCACCAGCTCTCGTTATGCATAAATCTGCTTGATCTATTAATGAATTAAGATTTTGATCAAAACTAAAAACAGTATTATCAATCTTATTTTTTAAATATAGATTTTTGAGAACATCTATATTTTTTTGATTTGTTTGATGAATTACATTTAAAGGTTTAATTTTTGAAACTTTAATAATTGATTCATGTAAAATTTTATCAAATATTTGTGCACCTTGACTTCCACCAATTATTATTAAAGTAAATCTTTCATTATCATTTTCTTTTAATTTTTTGTTATAATATTTCTTTCTTATAAGTGGATTTGTAATCATTAATTTATTTTTATACTCTTTTGGAAAACCGATAATATTCTCTGAATAACATATAATTTTTTTACAAAATTTAAGAAAAAGTTTATTTGCTCTTCCAATTACCATGTTTGGTTCTAACAAATAAACTTTAATGTTTAGTATTCTTGCGGCTATACATAATGGTAACGACATATATCCACCTGTCGAAATAAGAATTTGAATTTTTTTATTTTTTAATAATATCAATGATCTTAGTGTTAAAAAAAATACTTTTAGAATTGATAAAGGCAGTAAAATTAAATTATTCAACTTGGGTGTATCAATAACTAGGATGTTATAAAATTTATCGTCAAGATATTTAAGACCTCTAATATCACTTGAGATTACTATATCATAATTTTCTATTAAATGATCATGTATTGTTATTGCGGGAATAACATGTCCCCCAGATCCTCCGGTGGAAATAAGAATCCTTCTTTTCATTTTAATTTTCTATTTTTCTTTTAGTTAAATTTAAGATTATTCCTGATAGTATTGAGATACTTACTATAGAAGAACCTCCATAGCTCAAAAATGGCAATGTCATACCTGTAGTAGGAAATAACCTAATATTAACACCTATATGAATCGTCGCTTGCATTAAAATTAAGCTTACACATCCAATCAAAACAAGTTTAATTTTGTCATCTTTTTCATAATTTATTTTTTTAAAAACCATGTGAATAAATATTAAAAATAATAATAATATTAATATTATGGCAACAACACCAAACTCTTCAGAAATTACAGATATAATATAATCGGTATGTGCTTCTGGCACACGATTTTTTAGGGTTCCTTCACCAATTCCTTTTCCAAAAAAACCCCCACTTGTAATGGATTCAATAGCTTTATCAGATTGAAAATTATGTGTGCCTACATCTCTATTAAAAAATGAAAAAATCCTACTTTGAATATAATCAAACTTAGGAACATATATAATTAAATAAGCTAGTGAAATAAAAGCAAATATAGAAAGGCTAAAAAGAAAAAAGATATTGATTCCAGAGGTAAAAATTAAAACAGCCCAAGAAAAAATGATAAGAAGAGTCTGACCTATATCTGGTTGCATTACAAGAAATAAAGAAATTACCGAAACTATTATAATTGATAATAAATATTTTAAATAAAGGTTTGAACTTCTAACACTACAAAGAATGCTTGAAATTATGATAATTAAAAAAGGTTTTAATAATTCAATTGGTTGAAATCTTGGTAAGAAAAATAAATCTATCCATCTTTTTGATCCTTTTACTTCAACACCTATAATAGGAACTAAAAATAAAGAAATTAAAGCAATAAAAAAAAAGAAATATGAATAATAAAATAATTGATTAGTTTTCAAAGAAGAAAAAATAAAAATTATAATTATTCCAATAAAAATATAAATCAAATGTTTAAAAAAAAAGAAATAGCTATTTGTATCTAATTTATCTGAAGCAATTAATGAAGTTGAAACTAATGAAAAAAAAAGTCCAATTATAAATAACAAACTGATTAGTAATAATATTGACTTATCTATATTTTTCCACCACTGATAATAAAATTTATATAGAAAGCTATTATTTTGCATTAATAAATTTTTTAATTAATTGATTAAAATATTTACCTCTATCTTCAAAATTTTTAAAGTTATCAAATGATGCCCCTGCTGGACTAAAGAAAATAATATTTTTTTTTATTTTCTTATTTTTTAAATCAAGAAAAATTTCTTTTAATATGTCTTTCAAATATTTTAAATGCTTTACTGGTATCTTATTTTTAATATTTTTTTTAAATTCTTTATAATAATTACCAAAAATAAATGTTTTAAAATTCTTACAATTTTTCTTGGATAGATTTAACTGATCACCTTTTTTGGGAATACCACCTAAAATCCAATAAACATTTTTTAAGTTTTTTAACATATTTTCTGATGAAGCAAAACTTGTTGACTTAGAGTCGTTAATTATTGTTAAATTTTTATTTTCATAGATAATTTGCTGTCGATATTTTAATCCTTTAAATCTATTTAAAGTTTTGATTAATTTTTTACTATTTAAATTTAATGTTTCAGAAATCTTTAGAACAAATGACAAATTTTCTAAGTTTCCTGCTGACATAAAATACTTATTTTTTAAATGTTTAATTACCTTATTTGCTTTTTTTAAATCAACTTTGATAATTTTGGGATTATATTTTTTACTTTTTAATTTTTTATTTATTAGTAAATCGCCTTTTTTTACAAATGATATAGATTTCTTAGACTGATAATCTAATAATTTAAATTTAGCGCTAACATAATTTTTTAAATTTTTATGTCTCTCTATATGATCTGGGCTAATATTAAGTATTGCTGAGTATTTTGAAGTAAATAATTTGCTATAATCTAATTGGTATGATGAGGCTTCGATCACAAATATAGTGTTCTTAGTAATTTTTTTTTCAGATAATGCTGGGTTACCAATGTTTCCAATCAATCTACAGTCATAGTTTTGATCTAATAAAACCTCATGCAATATTTTAGATGTAGTTGATTTTCCATTAGTTCCCGTAATGGTGATACTTTTATTTTTATAAAATGAATAGAATATATCCAAATCCGTATAAATTTTAGAATTATTTTTTTTAAGAAATTTAGATAATTTACAATTTAAAATATCAATTCCTGGACTAATAATAACCTTATCAAACTTGATTTTGGATATTTCTTGAATATTTCTTATCTTTTGATTTGGTTGATGTCCAAATTTTTTTTTAAAAGTATCATCAAACCAATAAACCTTAGCTTTGTTATTTAAAAATTTATATGATGAAATTCCACTTTTACCTAAACCGTAGATTAATATCTTTTTTTTCAAAAAAATATTTCTATTGTTTGTCATTATCTTAATTTTAAAGTAGCCAGACCAATCATTGCTAAAATAATTGAAATGATCCAAAATCTAATTACAACTGTTGACTCAGGCCATCCTTTTTTTTCGAAATGATGGTGTATTGGTGCCATTCTAAAAATTCTTTTTCCTGTTAATTTAAAAGAGATTACTTGTATCATCACAGATACAGCCTCAAGGACAAATAACCCACCAGTAATTGCTAATACTATTTCATGTTTTGTTATTATTCCAACAGCGCCTAAAGAGCCACCAAGTGCTAAAGAACCAGTGTCACCCATAAAAATTTTTGCTGGTGGCGCATTAAACCACAAGAACCCTAAGCATGATCCTATTATTGCACCACAAAAAATAGAAACTTCACCAGTACCTTCAATGTATGGGATTTGTAAATAATCAGAAAAAACAATATTACCAGTTACATAACTTATAAAAGCAAAACAACCAGCAACTAAAATTACCGGAACAGTGGCCAATCCATCAAGCCCATCAGTTAAATTAACTGCGTTTGAGGAACCTACAATAACAAATACCGAAAAAGGAATAAAAAACCATCCAAGATTAATTATTAAATTTTTAAAAAATGGAAAATATAAATTTGTAATTTCTTTATAATCAATAAAATAAAAAAATAAGCTAATACCTATCGTAGCTAACAAAACTTGTGATATTATTTTAAATTTAGATGAAATTCCTGAAGAATTATTTTGTTTTATTTTTTTATAATCGTCAAATGCTCCAAGTACACCAAATGAAATGGCAATATAAATGCAAAATAAAACACTAGTGTTAGATAGATCCCCCCAACACAAAACAGAAAATAGCAATCCAAACAAAATTATTACTCCACCCATTGTTGGAGTACCAATTTTTTTTATAATATGATCTTGTGGACCATCATCACGTATAGGATTTACAAATTTTCTATTTGAAAAAAAATTTATAAAAGGTCCTCCAATTAACAAAACTATAATTAATGAGGTAAATAAGGATAATCCTGTTCTAAAAGTGATGTATTTAAAAACATTTAAAAATCCAAAGATATCAACAAAATTAAGTAAAAATTGATAAAGCATTATTTCGAACCTTTAAAACTATTGATTATCTTATTTATTCCTGTCGCATTTGAGGCCTTAACCATAAGATAATCATTATTATTTAAATCGTTTTTAATCAAATCAATAATTTGTGAGTTGTTGTTTAATACCCTACCTTTTTTCTTTTTTGAAATAGAATTGTATGTGAACAATACCTCACTTCCTTTAACAAAAATTTTATCAATTTTTGTATTATTGATTATTTTTCCAATAGATTGATGAAGTCTTTTTGAGTGTTTACCAAGTTCTAGCATATCACCTAATAATAAATATTTTTTTCCTTTTTTAATTTTAATTTTATCAAAATTTAAAATTGCGGATTTAAGTGACAACGGATTTGAATTATAACTTTCATCTATTAAGTATAAATTTTTATTATTAATCTTAATTTTAGTAATATCCCCCCTCCCATTGGGTGTTTTAAAACCCATAAAAATATTTTTATTTAATTTAGATATATCTAAAAAAATACTCAGAACAGTCAAGGTAGCCAAAATATTTAAGATATTATTTTGAAAATTATTAGAGATAAAAAAATAAGTTTTAAAATTATTTATTATGATAGTTGCTTTAAACTTATTAGAAATTTGTTTGATACTTATAAGTTTTATATTTGCATTTTGATTTACAATACCAAATGATAAGATTTTAAGCTTTCTTTTACTGGCTATATTTTTATGTAAAGCAAAGAAATCATCATCGGCATTAAGGACAATTGAACCATTAACTCTTGTATTGTTAATTATTTCTGATTTAGCTAGAGCAATTTGTCTTAGATTCTTAAAATTTTTAGCATGGGCATAATTAATGTTAGTAATCACACTAACATCTGGTTTAACAATTTTAGAAAGATAATCAATTTCACCTTTTTTATCCATTCCAATTTCTAAAACGCCGTAATTATTTTTTTGATCTAAATTAAAAAGACTTAAAGGAACTCCAAACTTATTATTATATGATTGAGGTGAAATACCTACTTTTGATAATTTTTTTAATGAGCTACCTAATAATTCTTTTAATGTGGTTTTTCCACAACTTCCAGTTATAGCAATTATTTTTGTTTTTATATTTTTTCTATATAACTCTGAACTTTTTGTTAAAAATTTGAGTGGATCTTTAACTTTAATTTGACAAGAGATATTTATTTTTTTTTCAATTTTATTAACTACTGCAACCGACGCATTTTTTTTAAAAGCTTCACTTATAAATTGGTTACCATCATTTTTTTTTCCCTTAATCGCAAAAAAAACATCGTTTTTTTTTATCTCTTTAGAGTTAATTCTAGCCTTTTTGAAAATAATATTACTAGATATTTTTTTTTCTCCACTAAGTTCATTAAATATATTAACCTTTAGATTATTTGATAAAGAAAAATTTTTAATTTTTATTGCATCAAGAATAATTTTTTTATCTGAGAAAAAAAATTTTTTCCCACCTATTTCTTGAACTTTTTCGTGACCTTTGCCAGCAACGATTAAAATTTCTCCTATTTTTAAGTGTTTTATTGCTTCTGATATTGCCTTTGCCCTATTTGGAAACTCTAAAACTTTTTGTTTTTTTATTCCTTTTTTTATTTCTTTTCTTATTTTACTAGCCTGTTCTAACCTTGGATTATCATCAGTAAGATATATTTTGTCTGAAAAAAGGTCAGCAATTTTACCCATTTTTGCTCTTTTATTTTGATCTCTATTCCCCCCACAACCAAATACTAAGTTAATTTTGTGACCTACAAATTGATCTCTTATATCTTTAAGACAAGTTTTTAATGCATCTGGTGTGTGTGCATAGTCTACAATTACTTTTGAGTTATTTTTAATTTTGCCAACTTTTTCAAACCTTCCCTCTACAGATTTTATTTTTGGTATTACATTAAGTATGTCTTTGATATTGATATTACTTCTGATTGACGCAATAACCGCCATTAATACATTTTTAAATTGAACTTTTCCTATCAAGTTAAGTTTGATTATGTGTGTTGAATCATTATATCTAATCTCTAATAATTGGGACTCTCCTTTATATTGATGAGACAAAAATTGAAAATTATTTTTTTTTTCCAATAATGAAAAAAGGTTTAGGCCTTTATTAGATGCTATATCTTTAATTTTTTTAAATTCAGGTATTTTTTCATCAGTTATTATATTTCCATTTTTTTTTAGTAATTTTTCAAACAAATAAAGTTTAGCTTTAAGATAATTTTTTTTATTCTTATGATAATCTAAATGGTCTTGAGATAGATTTGTAAATATCCCTGTGTTAAAGGATAAACCATCCAGTCTGTTTTGGCTCAATCCATGGCTGGATGCCTCCATAATAACATTATTAACTTTTTGTTTTTTTAAATTACTTAAAATTTTACTTAATTGAATTGGATCTATAGTAGTATTTGATAAATCCTTTTTAAATTTTTTTGATTTAATTCCCAATGTTCCAATTGATGCAACTTTTTTATTATTCAAATCTAAAATTTGATAATAAAAATCTGCAACAGATGATTTTCCGTTTGTACCAGTAACAGCAATAATATTATTTGGGATTTTTTTAATAATTTTAAACGATATTTCAGCTAATAATTTTCTGATATTATTTGATTGAATAAATAAAATACCGTTTTTAAGTCTATTTATTTTTTTTTCAGTTATGATTATTTTTGCACCATTGGAGATTGCAGATGATATAAAACTATTACCATCTATCTTATTTCCTTTGATTGCAAAAAAAATATTATCTTTTTTTACATGATTACTGTTAAATGAAATTCCTGAAAAATAAATATGCTTATAATTTTTTTGAATATTGTTGAAGTAATCCCCTAGAAACATAGTTATTTAATTTCTAGATATTTTGTGGCTAAAATAGGCCCAATTTTATCAATTATTTTTCCAGCTACTTCAACCGATGTCCATCCAGCTGTATTATATAAAGTTCCTTTCCATCCACCCTTTTGATGTCTATATTTATAATAATAATCTTTCGCCTTTTGAGGAGTATCTAACATAACAATAAATACAAATTGTGGATTTGATGTTGGAAATATTGAAGCAAACGTATTTATCTTTGCTTCAGAATAAGAGCCTTCTTTTGGTTGGTCTGCAGTCCCTGTTTTGCCACCAATTTCGTAGTTTAAAACATCGGCAAATTTTGCTGTTCCTTCGTCTGTGCTAACAATTTTTCTTAAAGCTTTAACAACTTGGTTGGAAACATCTTTATTAATTAGTCTATTCTTTTTTTCATTTTCAATTTTTTTATCAATTAAAGTTGGTTTAACTTCATAACCTCCATTAGATATTACCGCATAACCTCTTGCTAACTGCAAGATTGTAGTTGCGATACCATGGCCAAAGGAAGATGTAGCTAATTTACATTTCCCAAAATTATAATCCTTCTGAGGAGCAACTTCCTCAATGTCAAAATCAATTGAGCTCAATACTCCAACTTTTTTTAAAAACGACTTATGTTTTTCTGGTCCAACTAATTGAGCAATTCTTACCGAACCAATATTTCCTGATCTAATTAAGATCTGTTCTGCTGTTAAATCAGATGGAATTTTATTATCATACTCTCCAATTTGGTGTTTATCACAACTAATAGATTTTGGTAAATCTAAAAATTCAGTTTCAGGTTTTATTAATTCTTCATTTAAAGCACTTGCAAATGTAAATGGTTTGAAAACTGAACCAAGCTCATAAGTTCCTTTAGTTACTCTATTTATAAAATTAACATCAGTTATATTTTGTCTTTCATTAGGATTAAAATCAGGTAATGAAATTAGTGAAAGTATATTTCCATTATTAATATTCATTAATAAAGCAGCGCTACCCTTGCTTTTAAAAATTTCTTGATATTTGATTAACTCTTTTCGAATTAAAAACTGTATATCTTTATCGACTGTAAGTTTGATGGGATTTTTTGAATTTCTAAGGGCTCCATTAAATGATTTTTCTAAACCTGAAATTCCAGTGTTGTCATCATCTATTTGACCAATAATATGACTAAAAAGATTTTTTTGGGGATAAATTCTTAATACCTTTTCCTCAGGTTTAATAGATTTATCTCCAAGTTTCATTAATTTTTCATAATTTTCTTCTGAAACTTTTTTTTCTAACCAAAAAAACTTTTTTGTATCAAGTTGTTTATTAATTTTTTTAAAATCTTTATTTGGAAATATAATATTTAAACTTAATAAAAGTTTTTTCTTATCTATTATATCTGATGTCTTAATACCTATATCAATAGATTTAACTGTTTTAGCTAAATAATTTCCATCTATATCAATTATATCTGCTCTATAAAGTTTATTACTAAATGTAGGCAAAATATCTTTCATTTCTACATTTGATTTCCGTGATCCAAGATGAATTAAATGAATAGTGTAAATTAGATAAATAATAAAAAAAAAGAAAAATATAAAAGCTACTCTATTAAATTCTATATTTAAATTAGTATCACTTTTTTTATAATCAAAATTATTTTTATAGTCTTCAATAATAATTTTTGATCCTAATTTTTCCATTAATCTTTAATTATTTTTAAATTTTTAATCTTTTTATCTTTCTTTGTGATTTCAAAAACTTTTATATTTTCAATTTTTTTTTGTACTAAATCATTTTCAAAATATAATGATTGAAATTCCAACAATTTATCTGAGGAGCTTAGATAATCGAATTCTAGTTTGATTTTCTCGAATTCTGAATTTAAAACTCTAATATTTTCTTTTACTGTAAAAATTTTATCCTCATTTTTTTTTGCAGAATTCTTAATAATAGCTGTTGATAAAATTAATGAAAAAATGACAAATACTAAGACGATTTTTTTCATAGTTTGTTCCCAAAGTTTTCTATCTCAATTAAATTTCTAAATTGATCTAGAATGTCAGTTTCAAAATCATAAAAGTCTTTTTTTTTAATCGCATATCTAAGTTTAGCCGATCTTGAAGGTGAATTTTCTTTAATTTCATCATCAGATGGCACGATTGGTTTTTTTTTGGTTAATTTAAGTAATGTTTCAGGTTGCTCAGTAATAGGGGCATATCTTGATATACTTTTTTTCTCAGATAGACTTTTGAAAAAATATTTAACAATTTTATCCTCCAAAGAATGAAATGTAACTACTGCTAGAACACCATCTTTTTTTAAAACCTTGGTTGCATTAATAAGACCAATAATTAATTCACTTATTTCTCTATTAACTAAAATTCTTAAAGCTTGAAAAACTTTAGTGGCACTGTGAACTTTGTAATTTTTTTTTCTTTTTGTATTCTCTATGATCTCAACAAGTGTTTGTGTATCTATCTTTTTCTTAGATCTCTCCTTAATAATATTTCTAGCTATAAATTTACTTTCTTTTTCTTCACCAAAAAACTTAAATATTTTATCAAGTTCTTTTTCTTCCAATTTGTTAATTACATCTTCAGCAGAATAATTATTTAAACCCATTTGCATATTTAAATTTCCTTTAGACTCAAAAGATAGTCCTTTTTTAGGATCTTTTATTTGAACATAAGAATAACCAAGATCAAATATTACTCCTTTAACATTCTCGTTTTTAAGTTTTAGATTATTCAGTTGGCTAAATTTAATATTTTTAAATAAAAATCTGTCTTCAAATTGATTTTTAATTTGATAAGCTTTTGACTCACTTTCAATATCTCTATCTAAAGCGATTACTTTAGTATTTTCAAAATCTAGGATTTTTTTTGAATAACCACCTTGACCAAAAGTACAGTCAATAAATGTGCCACCATATTGAGGGGAAATAATGCTAATAATTTCTTTTAGCAGTACCGGGTAATGCTTTCGCACTTTCGGTACTATGGTGGCTTCCATTTATTTCTTTAAAGACCATTAATTTTTTTGTCTTCTTAAAAATGCTGGTATCTCAAGATCATCATCTTCTTCATCGCTTGAAGATAATAAATCCTCTGAGCTTGAATTTTCAGTTTCTGAACTAAATAAATCTGGTGCATCCGAATCTACACCAAATTCTTTTAGATCATTTGAAACATCTTCTTCTACACTCTCTTCAACCATTTGTTCTTGGGGTGTTTCTACAGCTTCTTGTGTAAAAGATTTTTCCATTTCATTTACAGAACTATCTTCAACAACACTTTCAGTTTCAAGATTATTGTTATGTATTGCCTCTTCAGATGAAACATTTGAGCTAAAATGATCTTGATTTTGTTCTTGAACAACCTCATTATCTAGTTTTAGCGCATTAGCTCCATGTGAAACAGGATTTGAAATTGAATTTGAAAAGTTAAAAGATGCAGATGATCCAAGATTTGAAAAATCTGAATAACCTGGGTTTCTATTTTGAATACGGTGCACCATATTTATCACAGATTTGGTTTCTGGTTGTTGACCATCTAAAGATGTAGCTACAATCGAAACTCTCATTTTTCCATCTAATTCAGCGTCAGTAATTGCTCCAATAATTAATTCTGCTTCTGGATCAACTTCAGCTCTAACCTTATTGACTGCTTCATCAACTTCAAAAAGTTTAAGATCTTTACCACCAGTAATATTAACTAATAATCCTTTTGCTCCCTTAAGAGTATAATCATCAATTAGTGGGTTACTCACCGCCATCTCTGCTGCTTTAAGTGCTCTACCTTCTCCTTCTGCTTCACCAGTTCCCATCATTGCTTTACCCATTGAAGCCATAACAGTTTCTACATCAGCAAAATCAAGATTGATTAAACCTGGTCTCACCATTAGATCAGTTATACTTTGAACACCATGCATCAAAACATTATTTGAAAGATTGAATGAGTCTTCAAATGTTGTTTGTTCATTGGCAATTTTAAATAAGTTTTGATTTGGAATTACTATAATTGTATCAACATGCTTTCTTAATTCTTCCAAACCTTGTTGTGCTCTTCTCATTCTAGAGGGGCCTTCATATAAGAATGGAAGTGTCACAACACCTACAGTTAAAATATTTAGTTCTTTTGCAGCTCTGGCGATTACATGAGCAGCACCAGTGCCCGTTCCACCACCCATACCAGCAGCAATAAAAACCATGTTTGCACCTTGCAAAGTATTTATAATTTCGTTTAATGACTCGTCTGCTGCTGCTTGACCAATATCTAGTTTTGCACCAGCTCCTAAACCCTTAGTTAAATTTAATCCAATTTGAATTCTTGTTTTGGCTTTACTTAACTTTAAATCTTGCGCATCAGTATTGACTGCAATAAATTCTACACCTTGTAGATTACTTTCAATCATTTCATTAATCGCGTTTCCACCTGCTCCACCAACTCCCATTACTAAAAGTCGTGGCTGTAGCTCCTTAATTTCCGGTGCTTTAAAGTTAATTGTCATCTGTTATTTCCCCTCGTTATTGTTAAAATGTTTTTCCCATTTAAGGTTTGCTCTGTTTAAATTTGCTTTTTTTTTTGCTGTTACCTTAAATTTTTCAAATGTTGCTGGCTCCCAAATTTGAAAGGTTTGGCCTTGGCCAACAAATAGCATGCTATTTTTTATTTTTGCATGTTTTAATAATTTTGATGAAATTAAAATCCTTCCTTCGCTATCAAATTGTAAATTAGTACTCTCAGCTAGAATAGATGTGGCAAAAAAATCTCTTTTTTCTTCAAATGGATTTAAAGAATCTATAGCTGTTGAAATTTTTTCAATTCTATCTTGAGAGCATGCTTCAATTGATGAATTATTAAATGATGGATAACAAATAACTCCATTGTATCCTAAATTAGACAAATGAGATCTAAAACTAGCAGGCACAGAAACTCTCCCCTTTTTGTCTAATTTGTTCTCGTAAGTTGATAAAAACATATATTTTATAATTATAAAATTCCATAATTGGGAATATATGGGAATATATGGGTTATTTAATATCGTGTCAAATACTGATTATTATTGATTTTTCACAGTTATTTGTAATTTTTTTTGATATCAAACGTTTAATAAAAATCAAATTAAAATGACAGATTACAAATGATAAAAAGAATAAATAAGAACAAAGCTGACTCAATAGTGAATCAAAGTAAGAACATTTGCTTATGTTGAAAATTATCTTTAAGGACTTTTGCCAGATAAACTATAAGCCGGGTTCTGTCATTTAAACCTATCATTTGTCTAGGCTTAAGATCACTCTTAAGCTCAAGCAACTAACCCTGATGACTAGCCAAGGATGGCTTTTAGTTTTGCAACAATGTCATCTCTACTTAGTCTTGCTCCCAGTGGGGTTTTCCAGCGTTCATTGTTACCAATAGAACCGGTGTGCTCTTACCACACCTTTTCACCCTTGCCATGTTATGGCGGTTTATTTTCTGTGGCACTATCCCTAGGGTTACCCCCGCCAGGTATTATCTGGCACTGTATCCTTGTGGAGCCCGGACTTTCCTCTTTAATATTTTAAAGCGATAAATCATTTATCTGGCAACCAAAACATATTACTAAACCTAAAAATTTCAAGAAAATTTAATTAAATTTTTTAATTAGATTCTGGCTTATTAATAAACATTCTTTATCAATAGTCCCGTTTATTAACTCTTGTCTAAATCGTCTTTGAAAAGCTTTTGTTAAAATTTTAGTATATCTAGTTTTGGGAATTTTGATATTTCTTGGATATCCCATCTTATATAAATAACTAATAAAATTTTTTTTATCCAATTCTTTTATATTTTTCATTCTTTCTTCTTTAATCTTTTTATGATCTAAATCATGCCATAGACCAATTTTTTTTTTAGCCAAATATTTCCAAGGAAATTTTTCTCCAGGATCCATCTTTCTATCTGGAGCAATATCTGAATGTCCTAAAATAAAATTAGATTTTATTTTATATTTTCTTATTAAAAAATTACTCAATCTTGCAATTGATTTTATTTGTTTTTTATTAAAATTTTCATAATCATAATCATGTCCAATATTACTAATTTCAATACCAATAGAATATCTGTTTATAGATTTAAATTTTTTCCAACTTGAAATTCCAGCATGCCAAGAAGTATATAGATCGGGAACCAGAGTTAATATTTCTCCATTCTTTTTTATAAAATAATGACTACTTACTTTTGACCCTTCGTTTGTTAATTTATTAATTGCATCAATTTCTTTTTTCATTCCTGTATAATGAAAAATTATAAATTTGATATTCTTTGGCTTTCTTTTTTTTGGGTCAAAATTTGGTGAATATTTTATTTTCGTTTTCATATATGTGTAGAGGTATAATTTTGACTTTTTATCAACACTTTAAAGACATCATTTATAATTAAAAAATATTTAATAATTAACTTTAATATAATATAATAAAAATATGTTTAAAAATTTAATTCTTATAATAATAGGTTTTTGTTTAGTATCTTTTAATGTCTATGCGGGTTCGGATGGAGAATTGACTTTAAACAAAGAGCAGCCTGAAAAAATAAAAGATTGCTTTGAAAAACTTAACAGAGTTACATTTTCATTTAATCAAAAAATTGATAAATCGATCATTAAACCAGTCGCCAAAAGTTATAGAAATTTACCTGATCCAATCCAGAAAAGTGCTGGTAATGCTGTTACGAACTTATCCAATCTAATAACAATACCTAATAATATTTTACAAGGAGACATGCGTACGGCAATTATAAATACCGCAAGACTAGCTGTAAACTCAACTCTAGGACTTTTTGGTACCATCGATGTTGCAAACAAATTAGGTTTTCCAAAATATGAGAGAGAAGATTACGGTCAAACTTTGGGTGCTTGGGGTTTTGGACCTGGTTGTTATTTTGTTCTTCCAGTCTTAGGTCCTTCAACAATTAGAGATACTGCCGGATCTTTTGTAAATGTAATGGGTGGAGACCCTTGGTATAACGCATCAGTTCATGGAAATAATGAATTTTTAAGTGAAGGATTATTCATGGGCTCCAAGGCTGTTAGTGGTATTGATTTTAGAGCAAATAATATTGAGTCATTTGACAACCTTGAAAATAATTCCTTAGATTTTTATGCTTCTATAAGGAGTTTATATTTGCAAGATAGAGAAAATAAAATTAAAAATAATCAACAAGGAAATTTAGAAATACTTTATAAAGATGAAGACGGTTGGGAAGAATTAGAAAATCAATAAAATCTAAATAATCAATGAATATTAAAAAAATTTTTATTTTATTACTATTGTTAAATTTAAATTATGTTTATGCTCAATCTGTTGAGCCAGATGTATTTGTTCAATCTACAGTAAACAGAGCTTCAGAGGTTCTTGCTAAAAACATTTCTAAAGAGGATAAAATTAATAAATTAAAATTAATAGCTAAAGATACTGTTGATATAAGAGGTATTGGATTTTATACGCTAGGATCCTTTAGAAAAAATTTAAGTGAAAACCAAAAAAATGAGTATTTAGATTTATTTGAGGATTATTTTTTAAAAAGTTTTTCAAGTAGGTTATCTGAGTACACTAATCCAAAGATTGAAGTCCAAAATAAAAAAGTTTTAAGTAAGAACTACACGATAGTTAACAGTTTGCTAGTTGGAACATCTGAAAGACCAGAAGTTAAAATTGATTGGAGAATCTACACAAAAAATCCTGATAATCCATTAATTAGAGATTTAATTATTGAAGGACTTAGTTTGGTAAGAACTCAAAAAGAGGAGTTTGCATCTATTCTAAATTCAAATGATGGAGAGATTAATTCTTTATTTAAAGTATTAAAAGAATTTATAATTAAATAATTATTTTTTGCTAGCTAATTGCTGTAAAAGAAAAATCTCTTTATCAGTAAGAGAATTCCTATCCTCTTTAATTAAATCAACTAAGCTAAATAATGCTATCAAATTGACTATTCCTGCAATTCCACTCAGAACTATAAATGAGATTAAACTTGGATTTACAATTATTAATATAATAAATAAACTAGACCATCCAATGAAAATACCTCTAATAATTGTCCTCTGACTTATAAGATCTTTAATTTTTATAAATTGAAAAAAGAAAACAATTAACAATAGCATTACACCTGCAAGTGCTGCTCTTAGAGATACTAAAACATCCATGCCATCTCCATAGAGCTCTTTATGAATTAAATAAGTAACAACTGCTTTATATGAGAAATAAAAAAAAATAATTGAAGCAATTAGAGATGAAACTAAATAAGCATATTTTGGTAGTATTTTTAAATTGATATTCATCTGAAAAACATCTTTTATTATAATAAATAAATTTAATACATTTTAAATTAAATTATTAATAAACCTCTAGTTGAATTAATAAATTTTTGGTGGGCCCGCCAGGACTCGAACCTGGGACCAATACATTATGAGTGTACTGCTCTAACCAACTGAGCTACAGGCCCAAAATTTACTTTTAACTATACCATTTTTGTTAGGTTATCAATTATAGATAATTATAAAATGGTGGGCCGTGTTGGTTACGCTCCAACTACCCCTGCAATGTCAATGCAGTACTCTACTATTGAGCTAACGGCCCAGTAAGATTAACTTTCTAAGAAACTTTTTAACTGTTTAGATCTGCTAGGGTGTTTCAGTTTTCTAAGAGCTTTTGCCTCAATTTGTCTAATTCTTTCTCTAGTAACAGAAAACTGAAGACCAACTTCTTCTAATGTATGATCTGTGTTCATTCCAACTCCAAACCTCATTCTTAAAA